>Ga0209804_1000353_pt1 | contig 39198 bp, 42 predicted proteins | sample GraSoiAngelo_139_FD_185896 | JGI IMG/M metagenome (GOLD analysis project Ga0209804, IMG submission 185896) | Grasslands soil microbial communities from the Angelo Coastal Reserve, California, USA - 14_0929_12_20cm (SPAdes) (version 2) | ecosystem: Environmental > Terrestrial > Soil > Grasslands ... | reverse complement strand
CGCTTGCGACGGACCGCACTATTACCAAGCTTTCAGGAGTTTTTGGCCCACTTGCGATGATCCTCGTGTGCATCGGACTCTACGGAATCATGTCCTATGCGGTCTCGGGCCGCACCAGCGAGTTCGGCATTCGCATCGCGCTTGGCGCACAACGCGGGAGCGTCCTTTGGCTCATTTTGCGTGAATCGCTGCTGCTGATGCTTGTTGGTGTCGCCATCGGGCTGCCCTTGATATTCGGAGCAGGGAAGTGGATTTCGAGTTTGCTTTTCGGAGTGAAACCGGCTGACCCCACCGCGCTTGCCCTCGCGACGGCGCTAATGTTAGCGACGGGCATCCTCGCCTGCTACATCCCGGCGAGGCGGGCCATGCGCGTCAACCCCATCGTCGCCTTGAGATACGAATAAGCCCTCGCGCGAGTGATCGGCAGGCTTTCTTGGAACCGACCTCTTATTAAGCATTTCGGAGACTTTCGGACATTCGTTGCAATTGTTCCCGGTTAACGCTAGAGCGGCGCTATTTGGGGGTCCCTTTCCCTTCTCCCCTCAAGAAATTGATGGGGTTATACGCATTGAGGGGATTTTGCTACACCCCCCACCTTGCACCATTTCCTATGCAGCTCATCTGCGCGCGTTGATCGCGCGTGTGGGCGGAGTGGGCGATGTTGAGTTGGCGCGCAGGGCGTGCTGGCAAGCGCGCGCGTTGGTGAGTGGGCGCGTGGGGCGGTCACGAGAAGGAGAGCGGGCGCTGCCCAAATCGCACGCATAACTCCGGATGCCCCGTGATCTGACCAGAGTTGGGTCCGACATGCTCGTCCCGTGCATCCTCCAAGCGACCGTTCACACTTACCTGCCAAGCCAGCTGTTAAACAAGTTGTCGAGACTTCTTCTCCGCTATCTCGATCATTGCTACGGCAGGCTGCGCGTAGTGCTCTTCCTCTTCACTCTTTCTGGTCGATTCCTGCTGGCGAGTTCTTCTGGGCCGCGATCCAGGACGTAACCCGCGCATCCAACACGTCCAGTGGGAGGGCGCCTCCGTTCAGAATCTCATCGTGGAAAGCGCGCACGTCGTACTTGCTGCCGAGTTCGCCCTGCACCTGCTGCCGAAGCTGCTGGATTTTGAGCGCTCCCAGCTTGTATGCCAACGCTTGCGCCGGCACGGCGATGTAGCGATCCGTCTCGCTCTGCACGTCTGGTTCATCGATCGAAGTGTGTTCGTGGAAGAAGTCAACCATCTGCTGCCGCGTCCAGTGTTTGTAATGCACGCCGGTATCGACTACGAGCCGCACGGCGCGCCAGAGCTCATTTGTCAGCCGACCGTAGTCAGAGTACGGGTCCTGATAGAGTCCAAGTTCCTTCCCGAGGCTTTCCGCGTAAAGCCCCCAACCTTCGGTGTAAGCCGTATACCCACCCTGCTGGCGGAACTTAGGCAGCTCGGGAAGGGTCTGGGCGATGGCAATTTGCATGTGGTGTCCCGGAAGGCCTTCGTGATAGGTAGTCGACTCCACGTCGGTCAGCGATCGGTGTTGATAGTCCCCTGTATTCACCAATACGACGCCTGGACGCGATCCGTCGGGCGTGCCATCGTAATATTGTGCCGCCGCAGCTTCCTTCTCGCGATACTTCTCCACCGGCCGCACTTCGACCTTTGTCTTTGGAAGCAGTCCGAACAGCTTGGGGAGTTGCGGCTCGATCGCGTCCAGATAATGGCGATACAAATCCAGCAACTGCTGGCCTGAGGCAGGGACGAGCTTGGGATTCGTCTTCAAAGAAACGCGAAAACTCTTGAGATCTGGAAAGCCAAGCTTCTTCGCAAGGGCAAGTTGCTCGCCTTCGATGCGTGCGACTTCTTTCAGCCCAAGTTGATGGATGGCTTCCGGATCCATGGTGGTGGTGGTTTGAGACCGCACCCAGAAGCGATACAGGGCGTCGCCGTTTGGAAGAGCCCATATGCCAAAATCTGTACGGCCATTGGGCGCGTATTCCGTGGCCAGAAAATTGCCTAGCTTGCGGTAAGCCGGGCGGACCTCGTTATCAATGGCGGCGACGATCGCATCGTGCAGACGCTTACGATTATCGGCAGGCACCGCGTTGGGGAAGTGTGCCAAGGGTTGTCCGAATGCGCTGGCCTCGCCGACAGGATCAGCAATGGACTTACATTGTTCCACCGTCTTCTCCAGAAGATAGCGGGGCGGCATGAGCTTGTCTTTTTTGCCCTGCTGCAGGATTTCGATGACCTGGTCGATGACCAGAGGCACGCCATGCAGGCGAGCCAGGTAGTCCTCATACTGCTTGGCGGTGTTGAAAGGAACGAAGCTGACGAACTGCGCGATCCATAGATGCACCCCAAAGAACTGCTCGACGGGCATTTCGAAAAGCCTAAGGTCGATGTATTCGATCCGTTCTTTGAGATTCCTGACCATCAGGGACTGATTGAGTTTCTCTACTTCGGGGAAACCGGTGCCATCGATCGCCTCAAACCGCGAGAGCCAGCCCTGCACGTCCGCTCTTTGCTGCCGAACATGTGCCAGCGAGTTGTCACTCCAGCGGTCGTTGTAGCGGTAGTCGCCGATGGTCGTTGCCCACTCAGGAGATTCGCGCATCTCGTATTCCCACTCATCGGCAATCAGCCGGTTAAGTTCTTGGCGGCGCGCCTTGAGGTCCGCAGATGGCATTCGAGCGGGTCCGCCGAATACAGCCATAGGCCAGGCGGCGAAAAGAAGGAGCAGGCCGAAAACATACCTTTGCATTTTGTGTCTCCGGGAGAGCGGTCTTGGATTGTACCAGCTGATGGCCGCATCACCCATAAGGTCGGTGGCGGTGGGAAGGGCGTCGTCTACATTGCTGAAGACACCGGGCTCGGCGCGATTCGTCTCGCTGGGATTTCTGCCCGAAAAAGTAGCTGATATCCGCAAGCTCGCAAAACTTGGTCGAAGGGCGAACTCGTCGGGAACCGAATGCAGATGACTTCGACGCTAAACGGCATTCCAGGCGGGTCTTTTTCTTATGATGCCAACGACCGAATCGGCGGGGATACGTTCGACGCCAACGGTAATACAACTTCTTCGGCAGGAATCTCCTCCACCTACGACTTCGAGAACCGTATGCTCACCCGAGGAGCGGTCACTATTGTCTACGACGGCGATGGGAACCGAGTATCGGAAACGGCGGGCGGAGTCACGACGAAGTACCTGGCGGACACGCTCAATCCAACTGGATACGCGCAAGTAATGGATGAACTGGTCAACGGAGCAGTGACACGCACCTATGCTTACGGCTTGCAGCGCATCAGTGAAAATCAGCTCATTAGCGGCACCTGGACGCCGAGTTTCTACGGCTACGATGGTCATGGGAACGCCCGATTCCTGGCCAACACCTCGGGTGCGGTAACCGACACGTATCAGTTCGATGCTTTCGGCAACGAAGTCGCCAACACCGGCACGACTCCGAACAACTACCTGTTCAGTGGTGAACAATTCGACAGTGTCACTGGGTTGTTCTACCTGAGAGCCCGTTACTACAGAATGTCGACCGGTCGGTTCCTTACGATGGATCCCTACCAAGGCACAATCGGATCCGCCAACACTGCACAGATATGTTTTCACAGGTAACAATCCGATAAATTTCATTGACCCTAGTGGTGAGGCGGACATTGAGGAGTGGATAACCGGCAATTACTGGCGACTCAGAGCCCAATTTGCAGGTCAGGGGCTGCAAATGCATCATCTAATTGAGCAACGACATGCGACGGCGCTGGGACTAATTGCTTTAGCCTACGGCGGACTAAGTTTATTTGGGATCACGCATGAGAACATGCGATATTCCGCATGCCGCAATCTGTTCTTTTTGGCCCAGGGATTATTGATTGGGATGGCCATAATCGTTGCCATAATCATAATTGCTGCCAAGCGAAAGAGGACTGAAGCGAAATAGGGTATGGACCAATTCCCGTGCCGCTGCGGCTTTTTTTAAAAACACCGCCTTTGCGCTCCATTTGCGCTCTGTTAGTTGGCCGAGCATGAACTTCCATGGCCTTTTGTGTCATCCGTGGCCCTGCATGTCATTGAAACTACGTTTCGTTGCGGGTTCGATTCCTTCCGCGCTCACCAAACCTTTTCAACGATTTACGGCTCACCGCCATCCATTCTCTTCCGATCACTGTGGCTGTTGCTACATCACGTATTTCCGCTGGTTGAGACGGTCGACGACCGCCTTGATCTGCGACGTGTCTGGGTGGAGATATCGTGGTGTCCAGGCTCTCGTGCCTCATGACTTCTTTGACCAGTCCCGGATTCCTCGTCCCGCAATCGCGACCGTGGCGAAGGTGTGCCCTCAGTCGCACTGATCGGCCGGTATCCGTCCATTTTGTTACTCGTCCCCTTACCCTTGTTTATGAGTTTTCGGTTACGCTTGACGTAATGCATAATGATCTGTTATTCCTGCGAACGTGATCGTCAGCTACCGGGACAAGCGGACCAGGGACTTCGGATCCGGTAAGCGGGTTAAGGCGTTCTCGGGAATCGAGCGCGCTGCCCGGCTCAAGCTTGATCGCTTGGAGGCAGCTGTCGAGCTCGGAGATCTTGGCGCGTTGCCGGGCAACCGATTCGAAGCTTTGAAGGGTGACCGGAAGGGTCAGTACAGCATCCGCGTCAACGACCAATGGAGAATCTGCTTTGAATGGCCAGCGGGAGCGTCTGGTCCTTCAAACGTAGAGATTGTTGATTATCATTAGGAGACCCATCGTGGCAATCAGTTCGATTCACCCTGGAGAACATCTGGCCGAAGAGCTTAAGGAACTCGGCATGAGCGCTGCTGAACTTGCCCGGCAGCTCGATGTGCCCACCAATCGTGTCACGGAAATCGTGAACGGGAGGCGAGCTATCACTGGTGATACCGCTCTTCGACTCGCTCATTTTTTCGGGACGACTGCCGAGTTTTGGCTCAACCTGCAAAGCCTCTATGAGCTGCGCCTGGCGCAGAAGAAGGTGGGAAAGTCGATTGACCGACTGCCGACACTGAAGCACGCGGAGGAAGCGCATGCGTAGGCTCGTTTTTGTATGGAGCTGTGGCTGTAATTGTGGCTGTACGTTGCTAAACATGGACAACGTTTCAAGCATTTGCAACGGATTCTCTGTGCGATCCGAACGAGCCCGCTTGCGGACGCCTTGGCTGCTGCGCCTGGTCCGCTGTGCCATTCGGACCCGGCAGGTAAGGGGTTTCGCACAACCGTCGTTGCCTGTGCTACAAAGCCGCTGTGCGGCGTGAAAGCGGTCCTCCTCGACGGTCAAGATCAGATTGGGATTGCTGCCCCCATCGTTCTCTCGCGAGGGTCTTGCGTGGGGACTTTGTGGACCGCCCCGGTAGGTCTTCGGCAGCCTGGAGAACAAGTCCAGCCTCAGCGAAGTGGCTAGTTCGCTCCGAGCAAGTGATTTGCAAGCATGGGGTTCACGACCGTCGAAAAATGGTTGGGCACCCGGTGGTTGCTGGCAGTGGGTAAGGAGACGCGTGAAACGGGACTCTTTATCTACACCAATGCATATTGAGTCCGGAAGGTTGGCCGCCTAAGGGCAAAACTTTTTTGGGATGAGGTCGTGAATTGTCCGCGGAGCTACGATCCGGTGCCCGGACTTAAAAAATCCTACGTCCAAAATTGCCGGTACAGCAGTGTCTAGATGGTAGGGAGGGAGAAGAAAAACAAAGATCCTCGACCCACTTGGCTGGTCACCCCGATCTTTCCGCCGTGCAATTCAACGATAGCTTTGGCGATCGCTAGTCCCATGCCCGTGCCCTGGGCGATCATCCTCTGATTTCGACCCCGATAGAACTTCTCGAAAATCATGTCCCGTTCCAGGTCGTCGATTCCGGGCCCATGATCCGCGACGCTGGTTACAACTTCACTCTTGCGAAGCTCGACCGTGATCTGAATCCGTGTACCCGCCGGGGAATATCTGCCGGCGTTATCGAGCAGGTGCACGAGTACTTCGGTGACACGGTCCACATCCATTCGGACCATCGGCAGTTTGTCCGGGATAGTGGATTGCAGCGGGTGGCACTGCAGGGCTGGTCCCGATTTGTCGATGGCGGCCTCGATCGCTTCGCGCATCTCATGTGGGTGGAAATGAAGTTCCAGCTGGTGAGAATCCAATTGCGCCACTTCGGCGGCTTCGCCAATCAGGCGATTGAGCCGGTCGCTCTCTTCATTGATGACCGTCAACAAATCCTTGCGTAGAGGTTTATCCAAATCAACGTCCGACAAAAGGGTTTCTGCAGAAGCCTTGATCGAGGTAAGAGGCGTGCGAAACTCGTGCGTCACTGAGTCCAGCAACACGGAACGAAGGCGGTCGCTCTCCCGGGCGGCTTCTGATTTCGTCAACTGGTCCACTGTGCTGGCGCGCTCGATGGCGATCGCGGTCAGGCTCCCAATCGCTTCCAAGGTCTCTCGCGACAACTCGCAGCCCGCCAGGCCGATGCTTCCAACCGAGCGGACACCCATGCGCAGCGGCATGAAGCAGAACCCGTGCTCCCGGTCGAGCACAGGCTCGCCCCGCCCGCAGATGGCTTTCAGTTGCTCGATTGAAAATAAAGGACGGCTGTTGTTGTCAAGATAATATGTTTCCTGCTTGGCCTCCAGGAACATGGCCGCGCCGGTCACACCGAAGGAATCAACGATGTGTTTCGGTATCAAGTTCAGCAATTCAAAAACATTTTCACTGACCAACAATTGCTGGCTGAAGGCATAGAGGCGTTCGACTTCGCGGCGACGCTGATTGGATTTCACGGACTCGTGGCGAGCGCGGTCGGAGAGTTCGCTGGCAATGATAGCGGTCAGAAGAAATGCAAAAAGAGCCACCCAGTTCTGCGTTTCTGCAATCGTGAAACGGAGAATAGGCGGAAGAAAGAAATAGTTGTACGCGAGGGCCGCGACTATCGCCATGAAGATCGAGTAACGAAGGCCCCAAGCGGCCGAAACCATCAGGGTCGCGAGCAGAAACGTGAATCCCACAGTGGTGGGATTAACAGGCAGCCACTTGAAATAAACGACGACGATCCCGCAGACTGTTGCGACGGTAATGGCAAAGCGTAGTATCTGGTTGTCACTCGTTCTCTTCACGTGGCAGATTGTAGCCGATTCGACATTCTAATCCTTGCTCGAGGAGCACAGAAGGCATGCCAAAGACGCCTGAGCAGTGGCTCGAAGAAGCTGCTCCACAGAAGGAGCAAGGGATTTTTAAACTTTTCCTTGGCTATGCTCCGGGAGTCGGCAAGACATACAACATGCTGAGCGAAGGCATACGCCGGCATAGCCGTGGCGAAGACGTGGTTATCGGTGTGGTCGAGACCCACGGGCGCAAGGGAATTGCGGAACTGGCCGCAAAGCTGGAAACTGTTCCGAGGCGTCGGATGGAATACAAAGGAGCATCCTTCGATGAAATGGATGTGGATGCAATCCTTGCACGGCGGCCGCGAGTTGTGCTTGTCGACGAGTTGGCGCATACGAATATCGAAGGCAGTAAACACGCGAAGCGTTACGAAGATGTAATGGACCTACTGGATGCACACATCGACGTGCTATCCACCATGAACGTGCAGCATGTCGAGAGCCTCATGCCCATGGTGCATCGCATAACCGGTGTGCAGGTGCGCGAGACGGTGCCGGACTGGGTGATGCAGAGAGTAAGCGAGATTGTGCTCGCGGACTTGACGCCGGAGGCGCTGCAGACCCGCATGCGGCGAGGCGACATCTATCCGTTGGACCGGGCCGAGCGCGCATTGGGGAACTTCTTCCGACCCGGGAACCTGCTGGCGCTTCGGGAATTGGCGTTGCAGCAGGTGACACGAGCGGTGGACCGAAGCCTCGAATCGTACATGGAAAAGGAGGAGGGCGGGAAGAGCGTTGGAGTCCACGAACGCATTGCGGTATGCGCCAGTTCCAGCCCGGCAGCTCAGTACCTGATCGCGCGCGCGGCCAGGATGGCGCAGCGCATTGACGCCGAGCTGTATGTGATCTACGTGGACATCGGAGTGGATGATAGTCCGCAAGATCAGCGCTCGCTGGAACAAAATCTTACATTTGCGCGCAACTTGGGGGCACAGATCGTCCGCACCAAAGGCTCGAAGGTCGCGGAGGCGGTTGCCCAAGTCGTGCGTGAGAAGCACATCACGCAAGTGGTGTTCGGCCGATCCGCCCAGACTGGATGGCGCAGATATTTGTATCTATCAGCGATCCACAGGTTCCTGCGCGATGCGCCTCCGGTTGATGTCCATATCGTCACGCAGGAAGTCAAGTGAAGCGCGACATGGCGGGCCCCACAGGTAAAGGGAACATCCTGGTCGTAGACGACGAACCGCAGATTACCCGCGTGTTGAAAACCACGCTTTCCAGCCATGGATACGGCACGCGGACTGCGGGCGATGGGGATGAAGCTCTGCAAGTGATGAAGGACTGGTCACCCGACCTATTGATCACGGATCTACGTATGCCGAACATGGATGGCCTGGAACTGTGCCGTCGGGTCCGTGAAAAATCGCTCCTCCCGATCATAGTGCTCTCCGTAAAAGGGGAAGAGCGAACCAAGGTGGAGGCGCTGGACGCGGGAGCTGATGATTATGTGACCAAGCCATTCAACGTCAATGAACTCCTGGCTCGAGTGCGGGCAGCCCTGCGCAGGGCGAAGGCAAAGGAGAAACCGGAGTCGCAATTGATTGAGATTGGCGATTTTCGCATTGATCTCGAAACTCGCACTGTCGGGGTCAAGAATCGGGATGTTCACCTCACACCGAAGGAGTTGGATCTGTTGGTATACCTCGCGCGCCATCCGGGAAAAGTCATTACCCACCGCGCGCTGCTTTCCGCCGTTTGGGGAGAGAACAGCGTGGAGCAGCCGGAGTATCTTCGGGTTTTCATCGGTCATCTGCGAAAGAAGCTCGAGGCGAACGAAAGCGCCCCGCGGTATATCGTGACCGAACCCTGGGTCGGCTATCGCTTCGAACCCGGAGAGTGATGAGAAGCAGTTCACGGCATTGAGGTCTTAAGTTCCGATGAGTTCACCAGTCACTGAGAGGCTTCGCGGCGCAGTTTCGGCGGACGATTGAAGTGAGGCTGTGGCTCTGCTGCAGACCTGCGACACATCCCAGGCGGCTGAGGCATTGGGCAGCCTTCCTTTCGAACAGCAACAGCGGCGGTTTCGTCGTCTGCCCCTGGGACTTGCCGCCTCCCTGGTTACTCAATTTCCGTATTACGACCAATACGTCCTGCTGCATGCTCCGCATGCAGGAGAAATGCGGGCCCTGGTTGACAAGATCAGCCCCGACGACCGAGTGCGCTTCTTCGATGAACTCCCTGAGGAGGCCTGGCAGCGGCTAATGGACGAACTTTCCAGTGCACCTGTTGAGAGCGTGGGCATGCCGGAGACGGAGAGCATACATGCGCCGGAACAGCAGCTCCCAAAGCTGGCAGAACTTCTTCCGTTTGTGGCGCACTCTCTTGTGTTGCCACTGCGCGAAACCGGCGACGGTGGTTGATTCTCAAACGGGCAGGAGGGGGAATACAAAGACGCCACCGCGTGGTTACTTCCTCTCATGCTAGCTAAGCTAGCTTAGCTCAGAAAGTGCGACTCTCTTCCTGGCTTACTCTCGATGTAGGACTGGCCAGATGCTCCACTTTGTTCGCCATGCCAGCGTACCGGAAAGCCCGCCGAGCGTTTCAAGTTTACGAGGCCCGCAGCAGTTTTAACTACTCGATTGGCAGCACTTGTGCATGGTCATCGGGCCGTCGTGGCGCGACAGGTCGTCGATCACCTCTGCCGGGATGCGCATCTTTACCTGGAGAAAGAAAGTGGCGAGCGTAAGCGTCTTCCACAGCACGGTCGCACGTCTTGGAAAACTGTAACAAAGTGCGAGGACCCTTGGTCCAACGTTTATAGACGGTGAGCAGCGGTTTGAGGTCCAAATCGTGAGCGTGCATCCGCAAAATACGCAAGATTCGGCTGGCTTTGCTCAGATTGCACCGTATGACCCTCTCCAGATAGGGAATCCGGCCACGCCTCCAGTCCTCTACCGATTCCGGGGAAAGCAGCTCCATCCGGATGAACAGCTCTATGGGGGCAACGAATCCTCTTTCTCGAAGCAGATCCTCAGTCGCCTTCACAATTCGGGTGTAATACGGATCCTGCCCGTAATTTGCGAGTGTGATTTTTCTCAAGAGCGTGATTCCAAAACGTCTATCCAACCGCGAAGAGTTGATTATTGGGATGAGACACACCCACTTCTCGAAGCACCCTTCTCGCCCCTGAATAACGCTGTCAGAGTCAAAAACACCAACATATAAACAGGATACCTGATCCATCCGACGCATCTTATCGCGAGCAGCCAATGAAGCCAATAGTGCCCGAGAGTTCATTGGTTTTGCTTCGGCGGTTTGCCGGGAATCACCCTGGATGATAGCTGGTCTCCTCGCGATAAGAGGAAGTCTTCATGAATCTCTCGTTGACTTCCTCGACTGAGAATCGCGTGAAATCCCAGCCGTCAGCAACCCAGTTTGTTACGATGTGTCGAATTGTTTCGTTGCGAGGCTGTTCGGGCTTCGTGACCGCAGCAAACACCTCCATCAAATTCCAAGGTCCGCCGCAGTCTTCCAATGGATCGGCACCCTCTCCGGCAATGCACCGCGGATAGATGGCATCCGGCAAGGCGGGTTCAATTTTCTCGGCGCGAATGGTATGGGTCCAGCGGTCACCGAAATCGAAGACGAACGTAAACTTTGCTCCCGCGCGCTGCACGAGTTCGCCCAACGACGGAATCGTGTTTTCCTCGTCTGTAGGCTGTGGAGCCGATTTCCACGAGTCGAATAACTGGCGGGTCGAGCAAGGCAAGGGAATGAAGGATCGTTACGATTCTTGGAATGCCTGCCGGTCGGCCCAAAGGTACCAACCTGTTTCCACCTCATTATTCCCGCACCACATCGCAATGCTGAGATGGTCCTGCAGGCGCTTTATCTGTTGGATCGCCTCGTGCCTACATTTTCCTGGAAGGCCACGTCTAATACAGCGTTTCCCCGAGCCTCGTACAGAGCCTGCCCGATGGATTCAGAGTAGAAGCGGGCTACGATGCGCTTGTCTTCCCAACCCCAGAGAAGACATAAGGCTTCCACCCTCCAGGAAAATTACAAGGAGCAGCGATTTCTGATTCCGTCCCCGAGTCCGGACCTTGCCCCCAACATTTCTCGGAGTTGGTGAGATTTCCAAGATAAAGAGGTTGCTCATGGCTCCCCAAAACACAGGGATCGATGTCACGTGTCACTTCGATTGTCCCGGGGACAACGAAGCCATCCAGGACTTGGACATGTACATGCTGGCTGTCTATTCCTATCCGGATCACTTTGCCGGCAAGCCTCACCTGACTTTCCAGCGGCATCTGCGAAATGTGATTCACGCAGAAAGCCGCCGGGCAGCCGGCAATTTGCAGTCTTGAGGCCAAACAAGCAGTTGGCGTGCGCTACTGGGCACTTAACGCTGGGCACAACGCTAATCTGGGCAAGTATCCGGAAAGGAGAATATAAACGAGCTCCAGCACTCCAGTGGGGCTTCTGAGTTCTTCAATATGCTAAGACCTATGGCCTGAACTGGTTGCCACGGGTTTGGATTGGGGATTTTCCTGCCGGGCAGCAGCGGTCTCCGCGGAAAGGAGCATGCCCCCGATCACTGCGAAGAGTATGCCAAATGCGTGAAGAGGCTTCATGTTTTCACGTAGCAGAGCAGGAGCAAGCAAGACAACAAAAACAGGATATAAGGCGGTCAGCGGTTCGACGATGGATGCTTTGCCGCCGTTGCGCATCGCCGCCATCAGGCATAGAAAGCCGAGTCCATTGAACACTCCGTTGAGCATGGCCCAGCCTAAGCTCATGGTTGAGTACTCGAAAATGGACCGAGCAGGCAGCAGCAGCGGCTGCAAAAGCATAAATCCAGCAGCTGCCCAAATCAGTGCCGCAGGGGCACAAATGTGGTTCATTGCGAGTTTTTGGAAGAGCCCAAGAGTACCCCACGAGAGGAGCACCAGGGCGGACAACCACAACCACGTCGGAAGCATGGGCGCCTTTTTACACCGAAAGCATCAGAATGGCAGCCACCGCAAAACACACTCCCAGCAACTGCAGTTTGTTCAACTTCTCCCGCAGGAATGTCACTGCGAGAATTACGGTCGCTACGGGGTAGAGGGAGGTTGTTGCTGTCACTACGGCAGCATTGTCCCCAGCGCGGTAGGCGCCGTACAGCGCAATACCGCCGAGTCCGAGGAGAACGCCGCTCACTAGTGCATACGAGTTGCCACGCATACTAACCTTCATCTGGGGTTTGCCGATACCAACCATCACGAGCGCAACCAGCAGGAATCCGAATGCAGAGATGAATTGCATCGTTGCTGGAGGAATCTCCTCGGTGCCGAGTCGCGCTGTGAATGCCCACACGGTCCAGCACAGCGACGCAGCGACTGAATACCAAAACCAAGCCTTCCTCAGGGTTGCGGATACTCGGCCGAAGATCGTACTGAGCTGGTGTTTACGGCCCCGATGGTTTGGCTCCCTCGTTAGGACACCGGGAAGTCGTGTGTGACTGCCCGTGAACACACAAACCAGAGTCGACTCTATCTCGGCTTCCTGTTGGGGAACCGCAGAAAGTGTGGCGACGGCAGTTTCACCGGTGAGGGATCGCTCGGCGGCCGACCAACTAGGCGACTCCACTCTCTCATCGACCGAGATTGCGCCATCAAACATAGATTTCTCAGGGCTGTCGGTTTCAACTCACCAAAAGAGTTCTTAGCGAAATCGTAGCCGAGCAAGACGGTTCTCGAAAGTGACCAAAGTCCCGTCAGAAACGGTTACAGTCAGGCCAGCCGGGCATTCAGGTCTTTGGTTTCTGATGAGTAGGCGAATCCTGATTCAATGGCACGCGCGCAGGGACTTGGTCATACCTCACTACACCCAAGTAACGAGTAATCGTGTAACCATTGCTTTAATACCGGCTCCTGAGAGGATGGCTCAAATCGGAGTCCCGCCAGGCTCCCCGAATACCAGCGCGGGGATGCTACAAGCGAGAACGAGCCGGCATATGGGAGGGTAAAATTGAGGGTTACTACATCGGGTAACGCCACATTCCGAATCAGCCGTACAGCTAACCCGCCGTAACCCACGTTCTTGGTGACACCGGTCAGCGTTCTTCCTTGCGCATTAATTTCAACGTCAATCGCAATTGGTACACGGCCGCACTCTCCTACACCACGCAAGAGGAGAGAATGAGTGGCTTCCACGGCCGCTTGGATACTATGTTGGCTACCGTCTTTCAATAAGGCGTTGATGCCCAATCCTGCGAACCGTTTGGCCGCCCTCGCGCCACCGATTCCATACACAACTGTTCTACGTGGCCGGAACCAAGCTGACTGCTTGAGCCAGGCTACGGCGGTTTCTCGGAGAGGGAGGACGCAGGCGTTGATTTGACGATCGCCGTGTCGTTGTCCAGAGCCCATGCACACTGTGACAGCGCTGACGTTGAGCCGCTTGAATGTGTCTGCAAAATCGGCAAGCAGCTGGCGGTCTACCTTGAACCCTAACAGGGTAAATCGGTGCTCCCGGTGGCTTTCCGCCACGCTGACCGATGGATTGGATGAGGTCGAGGCCAACTGGCGAGTTACTCCTAGTAGTAATACCCGTCCACAGTCTTCGCAAGATAGCACGGATCACTGCATCGCACATACCTATAGATCGGTAAGCGGCAAAACGACCGTAACCTGGCGACGTACCCTTCGGTACAGTGATTGGGAACCGAAAGCACCACTCCCCGTGCTTCATTACCTCGGTTACTTGCCGTAACCACTCTCGTTACTCTACCGTGAATCTCGAACGGACAGGGGGAGGAGTGCGCATTCATGAACCCTCGGATCAGCAGGGCGGTCGTATTTCTAACATTTCTCTTACTGTTTTCTGCCCTTGGCCGGGCTCAAAACACATCTGAGCTGCGGGGAAGAGTTGTCGATCTCTCCAAGCATCCTGTGGTGAGTGCGTTCGTCGTCATCATAGGACGCGACACCTCGCTGATGCGTGCCGCTACAACAGACGACCTGGGCAACTTCGGGTTCACTTCATTGCCCGTCGGCAGCTATACCTTGGACGTAAGAGCTGACGGGTTTCCAAATTCCCAAACGCGTGAGCTACGGGCAAGCATCGGACAAGTCGTTTCAATCGAGGTCACGCTGGGTGATGGAAATAGCGCCCTGCCCGCCAGCGTTCGTGATACGGCGATTTCAACGATCGAGACCGAGGATCCGCAGCTCGGCGTCGTGATGGACGATCGAGCTGTAACCAATCTTCCGTTAAAATCCCGCGATACTTTCGAGTTGCTTCAGTTACAACCTGGCGTGCAAAGCACGTTGGGAGCCGACCTTTTCTTCGGGGGCAATCAGCCCGGTGTCGTGTCGGTTAGTGGTGGGCGGGCACGCTCGAACAATTACAACGTCAACGGCGGGCACTCGGGAGATCAATTCATAAACTCCCCGTCGATCCAGCCCTCGCCTGACTCCATTAGTGAATTCCGTGTTATCTCGCACAATTATGATGCGGACCTCGGTCGCAATTCCGGATCAGTAATCAATGCGATCACGAAATCCGGTAGCAACGCGGTTCACGGGACGGTTTACGAGTATTTCCGCAACAAGAGCCTTAACGCTAGAGGATATTTCGACCCCGAGAAACCCGACTTCCAGCAGAACGAATTCGGTGGCACCGTCGGTGGAGCCATACGAAAAGATAAAACTTTCTTCTTCTCTTCCTATGAAGGCCGGCGGTTGAGGCGCGGAATCACGTCCGATCCGGTGAGTGTGCCTACTCTGCAAGAGCGACAAGGCGACTTCTCGTCAGGACCGTCGTTTTCTGGCGTCTTGGGCGATGATGCCGTCGCTACGACTCTTAACAGTCGGCCCGGATGCGCCGGAGCAGTTGCAGCAAACGGTGGGACTGCAATCGCAGCAGGCACTCCGTACGCCAGTATCTTTCCAGGCAATATTATTCCCTCGCAGTGCTTCGATCCGACAGCAGCCGACCTGCTGGGCGCACTTGTTCCCTTGCCCAACGTGGGTGCTCAAACGTTCCTTTCAAGTCCCAACGCGAGGGTTCGCCAGGACCAGTTCGCGGTTCGTCTGGACCACAATCTTACGAGTCAGCAGCAGGTCAGTTTTTATTACTACGGCGCGGATGGATTTGATGGTGAGCCTTTCTCCCGGTTCCAAGCGGCAGGAGCGACCGTACCCAATTTTGGAAACACGACTCGAGACCGCTTCCAGCAAGCCAATCTATCGCATAACTGGATGATCAACAGCAGGACTAATAATGAATTCCGGTTCGTGTTTTATCGAGGTGCGCAGGGTCAATTCCTGTCTCCTGAACACACACGGTTGCTGCAAGACTCATGCTCCACATTGCCGCCTGACCAGTGTTTTTCCGATCCTGCCAACCCACGCCTTGGTATAACTCCGGGATTAGGAGCCGCTCACGAAGGTGTACCGTTTGTCGGTTTGGCAGGTGGCTTCGCCTTTGGCAACAACGCCAACGGGAGTTTCGCCCAGACCGGAAACGTTTATCACCTGTTTGACGGTCTGACTAAGATTATCGGCAAACACTCCCTGAAATTTGGTGTTGACCTACGCAACCAGCGTTTCCATCAGACTTACTTCTATAACGTTAACGGGAACTTCCAGTTCTTCGGCGGTGGTCCGAACGATGTAGGCTTCTCTAACCTAGTGCCCAATTACCTGCTGGGACTTCCTGACAGCTTTTCTCAGGGTTCCGCGAACGGAGTCGACGCGCGCACCACGCAATTGGGCATGTTCGCTCAAGATTCCTGGAAGCTGAAGCCAAATCTCACCCTGTATTATGGGCTGCGCTGGGAACTGAATACACCCCAGGCCGATGCGGGTAGGCGCATTCAGGCATTCCGCCCAGGTCGGGCCACCAGTATCTATCCGTGTGAACTGAGCCCAACCGATCCATTAACGGCCACTTTTGGCTCGAGCGACTGCTCGCCCAACGGCCCTGGCGCATCTGTTTTCCCGCTCGGCTTGGTATTTCCGGGTGATCAAGGAGTGCCTGCGGGATTGACCAACAACTACGTTAAGTCCTGGGCTCCGCGAGTTGGATTAGCTTGGTCGCCTAAGTGGACGAGCGGTTGGCCCGCGAAGCTGTCCGGTGGGCCAGGGCAATCGAGTGTTCGCGCTGGCTGGGGAATTTTTTACGACAGCAATGAAGAATTAATTCTGGCATCTTTTGCTGCTCAGCCTCCATTTGGCGGCAGCACCATTATTAGTAATGTCTTCTTCAACACGCCGTTTCTCGCTCAGAATGGGACGGTAATCCCAAATCCGTTTAATGGTTATTCGAACCCAGCCCGCGGGTCGGCGGTGGATTTCGCCCTCTTCCGCCCGATTCTCTTGTTTGGAAACTTCCCGGATACTCTGCGAAGCCAGTATGCGGAGCAGTATCACGTCACGGTCCAGCGGCAGCTCTCGCGGGACATGATGTTGCAGTTAGGCTATGTTGGCAGCCAGGGTCATCGCCTAATCGCCAGCGTGGATCAGAATTTTGGCAACCCGCAAACCTGTCTCGATCTGAACCTCATTCCAGGAATGTCGTGTGGCCCGTTCGGCGAAGACAGCGCCTATTCGATTCCGGCCGGCGCCATTCCGCCGGGTGTCACCTTGCACTTGCCGTATGGTTCCGTGCCGACGGTTACGGGTCCCAATGCCAACCCGATTACTCTTGTCGGCTTACGCAAGTATTCATCTCCGCTATGCGAGCCCACCACCGGGGCAGGATGCCCGCCCGATGGTGTCGCGGTTTTCAGCAGCGTCTTTGGCATGGCGCCAATTGCCAACTCTGCGTACAACTCGCTCCAGATGCAAGTTAACAAGCACTTCTCGCATGGCGTACAGTTCCTGGCCTCGTATACGTGGAGTAAGTCTATAGATACTGCTTCCAGTTTTGAGAATTCGATCAACCCTATCGATCCGAGGAGATCTCGTTCCCTATCTCTGTTCGACGCTCGCCATAGATTCGTGTTAGGCGGGTACTGGCGCCTCCCGGATTTGCAACTATCCCACTGGAGCAGGCCTATTCTCAGCGGGTGGACTGTGTCAACCATTTCTACGTTGCAGTCCGGATTTCCAGTGCGCATTACATCCACCAGCGATCAGGAATTAATGGGCAGCTTTGATTTCGAAGCACCCGGCGAACCGAACCAGGTCGCCCCCTTTCATCGGTTGGATCCCAGGACGTCCGGAGGCTACTATTTCGATCCTACGTCTTTCGTGGATGCGCCCCTAGGACAAATCGGCAATTCGCCGCGCACTGTATGCTGTGGTCCGGGCATCCTCAACTTCGATTTCGCCGTCCACAAGACTGTGCCCTTAAGAGAGCACACAGCGCTCGAATTTCGTACCGAGTTCTTTAACCTGTTCAATCACACGCAGTTCTTCAACCCCGACGGGAATATCACCGGAGGAGCGAGTTTCGGATCAGTAAGCCGTACGAGAGATCCAAGGCTAATCCAGCTTGCGTTGCGGCTCTCATTTTAACTCGAGCTGGACGGACACGAGGATGACCAGAATAAAACACATCTTGCTATCGATGGTGCTCATCGCGGGCGGAGTAAGCGCTTCCGCCCAGACAGACCGGAAAGTTGCTCGTCGTGACGATCCTGAGTATCCGGAAATTGCGAGAAAAATGAACCTTCACGGCGCGGTCAAACTGAAGGTCTGGATTAACCCGGATGGCGCAGTGCGCCGGTTGGAGTACATCGGTGGTCATCCCATTTTGGCGGAGTCTGCCCTCAAGGCAGTTAAGAACTGGCGTTACGAAGCGGCATCCAAAGAGTCAAATACGGTTGTCGTCCTGAAGTTTTGAGCGCCAAACGCTAGCTCGTTCTGCTTACACCCTACCTGCCGGATTTGATCCATATTCCTGACTGCCGGTTGCGGCGCAGTATTTCACATCTTACCGGCCCCACTTCAGAAAGTGGCATCCCTGGCGTTTTGGCGACTCCAGTCGGAAGCGGTCCCCCCATGGCTCCGAGAGAATCTTGGACGGCTTCCTCGCCTACAATCGGACCCCTTTAAGTAGACGCTCCCTAGCAGATCAGCGGTTCGTCGAGATCAAAAAAAGCTTGCATCTTATGTAGTGTTATAGTTAACTATAACACTAATCCGTCCCTCGCATTTGAATTTGCGAGGTTGGGACTCTGACCCGAAAGCAAGGACCTTATTTAAGGAGGATGAAAACATGAAATCGCCTCGTTTTATGCCAGCCGTCGTTCTGCTCTCTCTCTCTACCGTGGCCTTTGGCCAGTCAGAGGCGCAAAGGCCTGCCGCGCCGCCCGACACGCACGCACACAAGGCCGCCGACACACCCGCAGCGAAGTCCGACGCACAGAAGTCTTTCGACACGATGAAAACGCTGGCCGGTATCTGGACCGCTAAGTTAACAGTCGACCCGCCGCAGCCCGACATGGACGACAAGCTGCCCTCGCAGGTCTCGATGCGCGTGACTTCCCGCGGAAATGCACTGGTGCACGAAATGTACGCAGTGGGAGTGCCGGACGACCCGGCTCGTTACGACCATCCGATCACCATGCTGTACCTGGACGGAGATCGCCTCCACTTGGTTCACTACTGCGACGCCGGGAATCGACCGCGGATGGCGGCGAGGACCTCGCCAGACGGCAAGACGGTGGAATTCGACTTTGTCGATATTTCCGGTAGCACGCAGTACGGGCACATGCACCACGCCGTGTTCAAGGTAATTGACGCCAACCATCACACCGAGGACTGGACGTATATGATGCCAGGGGACAAGCCCGTCCATGCGCACTTCGACCTGCGGCGTAAGAACCAGGGCAGTGTTGTGGCCGGCAAGTGACACTATCCGGGAAACCTGATGGACCGTGAGTGGAACGACAGTCAGCCGATCTACCGCCAGCTTCGCGACCGTGTGGTCGCGATGATACTCGACGGAGTTCTCAAGGAAGGCGATCCGCTGCCCTCGGTGCGAACGGTTGCGGCCGACTATCGCGTCAATCCGCTCACGGTGCTCAAGGGGTATCAACAATTGGTAGACGAGGGACTGGTCGAGACCAAACGAGGCCGTGGCATGTTCATCAACGCGGGGGCGCGCAGTCTGTTGCTACAGGGCGAACGCCAGAAATTTCTTGCCGAGGAGTGGCCCAGGATCCAGGTTACCATTCAGCGGCTCGGACTCAAACCAGAGGAACTGCTGAATGGCACGAGCAACCAATCCAAGTCGAAAGCCAAGAAAGCCAAAGAGGAGGAACGCTGAAGCCATGTCAGTCATAGAAGCACGCGGACTCCGCAAGGCGTTCGGAACCACGACCGCGCTGGACGGTGTCGATTTGCGTGTCGACGAAGGCCGCATTCTCGGACTGATCGGGCCCAATGGCGCCGGCAAGACTACCGCGCTCAATGCGATTCTAGGCCTGACCCCGTATCAGGGAGAACTCAAGGTGCTCGGACGCGACCCCTGGACCGAGCGCGACCAGCTCATGCGCGATGTTTCGTTCATTGCCGATGTCGCGGTGCTGCCGCGGTGGATACGGGTTGCGCAGGTGCTGGACTACGTTGGCGGAGTGCATCCGCGATTCGATCGCTCGAAGGCAGAAGATTTTCTCACCAAGACCACTATCCGTCAGGCCAGCAAGGTCCGGGAATTGTCGAAAGGCATGGTGACTCAGCTGCACCTCGCGTTGGTGATGGCCATCGACGCGAGATTGCTGGTGCTGGACGAGCCGACGCTCGGGCTGGACATCCTTTTTCGCAAGCGGTTTTACGATTCGCTGCTGAACGACTACTTCGATCGCAGCCGCACCATCGTGGTCACGACACATCAGGTGGACGAGATCCAGGAAGTCCTCACCGATGTGATGTTCATCAATCGCGGCCGCATCGTATTTGCCTGCAGCATGGAGGAACTTGAGTCGCGCTATCTGGAAGTGATGGTGAATCCAGAAAATGCGGCGGCTGCACGAGCGATCAAGCCGATTCACGAACGCCAGTTGCTCGGTCGAAGCGTCTTGCTGTTCGATCGTGCCGATCGTCAGCAACTCGCAGCACTTGGCGAGGTGCGCAAGCCCAGTATCGCCGATTTGTTCGTTGCCATCATGAGCAATCAGGCCGGCCAGGCACAAGGAGCGGCTAGATGAATACACAATCCAACGCGATGCCCGAGTCGCTCCAAGCGCAGAGCGTCGCACCCGGCGCGCTATCCGCGACTCGGCCCTTCTACTGGGCGCTGCGACGGGAGTTGTGGGAAAACCGTTTCGTATACGTCGCACCTTTGGTCGTAGCGGGTCTCTTCCTGATCGGATTTCTAATTACCCTGATTCATCTGCCGGCTCAGCTGCGCGGGTACTCGGGTACCGATCCGGAGTCGTACCGCGAAGCGATTCTCATGCCGTACAACATCGCGGCCGGTTTCATGATGGGCACGTACATACTGGTGACCTTGTTCTACTGTGCCGAAGCGCTACACGGGGAGCGCCGCGATCGCAGCATCCTGTTCTGGAAGTCACTGCCGGTCTCCGATCGCACCACAGTGCTTGCCAAGGCAAGCGTTCCGTTTATCGTTCTGCCCCTGCTCACGTTCGCCCTCACTCTGCTGCTCCAGATCAGCGTGCTTCTCCTGAGCAGCGCCGTACTGCTGGCCAGCGACCTCAGTGTAGCCTCCCTATGGACGCGGCTGCCGGTCGTGCAGATGTCGTTGCTGATGCTCTACCACATTCTGACAGCGCATGCCCTGTGGCCAGCCCCAATTTATTGCTGGTTACTGCTGGTATCTGGCTGGGCACGCCGTGTCGTATTTCTGTGGGCGGCGATACCGGTGCTCGCAATCGCCGGCGTTGAAAAGATTGCCTTCCATACTCAGCATTTCGCTACGTTGGTCGGAAACCGCTTGATCGGCAATACGCCCCCGATGGGCTACGCGCCGGCAGATATCTTCCCCACGGACCCGATGACACACATCATGCCGGGACACTTCCTGAGCAGCCCGAGTCTGTGGATCGGCGTGGCAATAGCCGCGGCGTTCCTCGCCGGCGCTGTGCATTTGCGCCGCCACCAAGGGCCGATTTGATTTGTTAATTGCAGCTCAGGGTTGGCGCCGTTCTTAACCGCTAACCTCGTATCAGAGGAAGAAGCCGTGCAGGTTCGGGTGGTAAGGATGTCACCGTGCAAATGGCGCCCATCTTAGCTCTTCATATTTGCGCTGGAACTGTCGGCTTGCTCTCCGGCGCTGTCGCCATATCCTTCCGCAAAGGTTCCCGCCATCATGCGATAGCTGGAAAGGTATTCGTCATATCCATGCTGAGCCTGGGTGCAACTGCCATGTATGTGGCCGTCAGGAAACACCAGGTAGGTAACTTCTTTGGCGGCATTCTGGCCGTCTATCTGGTGACTACGGCATGGTTGACCGTCAAACGCAGAAACGGGGAGACCAGCAGGTTCGATTGGGCGGCGATTCTGGTTCCGTTGGCGATCGGAGTTGCCACCATTAGCAACGGGATACTGAGGCTGACCAATGCGGGGGTGGTCCCCGACGGCGTCCCCGCGGCTATGAACTTCTTCATCGCTACTGTGGTACTGCTGGCCGCCGCTGGAGACGTTCGCATGCTCCTGTGCCGTCTCTCGCGTACACAACGTCTCGCGAGGCATCTGTGGCGCATGTGCTTCTCCCTGTTCATCGCCTCAGGGTCCATCTTCATAGCACGTCCACACCTGTTTCCCAAATTCATGCAAAAGACAGGCATGCTCGCGCTTCTCGGTGTACTGCCGCTGCTATTGATGCTTTTCTGGCTAATCCGTGTTCGTTTCACGAATGCTTACAGCCGGAAGTCTGGGGTTCCATTGCGCATGAGGTTGGCGTAACACATGGAAGCCGCCCGACTCAAGCCGTAATAAGAGGAGAATTAAATATGAAATTGCTTCGCTTCACAGTGCCAATTGTCCTGATATTGTCAGCTACCGCAGCTTTTGGGCACTCGGAGACTCAGAAGGCCGCTCAAAATCCAAAAAGTGATAACCCCCTTGTCGCATTCAATAAATTCGCCTACGGAGGTGTGAAGGCTATTCTGCTGCGTTCAGCCGAAAAAGTGCCCGAGGAGAATTACGGCTTTAAACCAACCGACGCGGTCCGCAGCTTTGGCCAGATCATTGGACATGTCGCCGACGCACAATACCTGTTTTGTTCAATTGCACTCGGTGACAAAAATCCCGCTCCCAAAATCGAGCAGACCAAAACCTCAAAAGCTGATCTGATCGCGGCGCTCAAAGACGCCTTTGCCTACTGTGACAAGGCGTACGACAGCATGAACAATACTTCCGCCACGGAAATGGTGCAGCTCTTCGGAGGCGACACACCGAAACTGGGCGTGCTGACGGTCAACACAATGCACAGCGTGGAACACTACGGTAACCTCGTCACCTACATGCGGCTGAAGAACATCGTACCCCCAACGAGCGAGCCCGGTTTCCAGGTGCAACCAAAGAAATAATGTGCTGGGTGCCCCACCCAAGCTACTTTTGCTTGGGTGGGTGGCTCTTACGTTAGCTTCTTAAGGATTAGGAATGACATACAGCACTATTGAAAGATCACCACGACTGTACGCAAGAGTTGGCGGAGCGCTGTACCTGATCATCATTGTCCTGGGACTGTTCGGCGAGGCATTCGTACGTGACAGGCTGCTGGTACGGGGTGACGCAAGCGCCACAGCGGCCAACATCAGGTCCATGGAGTCGCTGTGGCGCTTCCATATCGCTGCCGAACTATTCTTACTGGTATGCGCTATCGTTCTGCTTCTGATCTTGTTTGTTTTACTGCGCCCGGTCAGCAGGGATCTGACGGTGCTGGCGGCATTTTTTAACCTGATATCCATCGGCATCGAAGCGGCCATCACAATGTATCTTGTTCAGGCACTGTTTCCGCTGCAGAATTCCGGGTACCTCAATGCATTTACGCCGGAGCAGCTCTATGCCATGGCGACACTGACGCTCAAATCGCATGGCTATGGTTTTGGTGTCAGCCTAATCTTCTTCGGCTGTTTCTGCGTCGTGATCGGTTACCTGATTTTCAAATCAGGTTATTTTCCCAAAGCGATTGGCATCCTGATGCAGATCGCCGGATTCTGCTATCTGACGGATAGCTTCGCGCTGATCCTCGCACCAGCCTTGGCGGACAGATTGTTTCCTGCCATTCTTCTCCCCGCCTTTGTTGGGGAAGCATCGCTCTGCCTTTGGCTCCTTGTGAAGGGCGTGAATGTGGAGAAGTGGAAACAGACGGCTATCGCTGCTCGACTTGGCGCAGCATAGGCGCACGCGTGTCCCGCCTTTGCTGCGTTTTCTTTTTGCAAAGGTGGGGATCTTCGCTCTCTAGGGCTGGCAAGCTTATTCCAAAGCGAGAGCCATGTTGTCTCACCGAACCCCGGCTCCTGGATCCCCTTTTGAGGGGGGAAACCTGAAATATTTCTCTCTTTCCTTCGTCTACAGATGTAGGTGGCCCAGGCGCTGAGCAACCCGCGATCGATGACTGAACAAGACCAGCGGATCTCCGAGGTGGTCAAGCGGGAGCAGTCCCGGCTACGCAACTTCATTCGCCGGCGCGTGCCCGACCCGCGAGATGCCGAGGACATCCTACAGGATGTCTTCTACAAGCTGGTGGAAGCGAACCGCCTGCTGATGCCGATCGAGCATGTCACTGGGTGGCTGTTTCGCGTGGCACGCAATCGCATCACCGACCTCTTCCGCAAGAAGAGGCCGGAGAGCTTCAGCGATACTGTCGTCGCAGACGAAGACGACGAACTGCTGCAGTTGGAAGACCTGCTGCCTTCGCCCGATGCCGGACCGGAGGCGATTTACGCACGCCAGCTGCTTCTCGAGGAACTCGAGTTGGCGATCGACGAGTTGCCGGAGGAGCAGCACGAGGTGTTTGTTGCGCACGAGTTGGAAGGGCGTAGTTTCAAGGAGATGGCCGCTGAGACCGGCGTGAGCGTGAACACGCTGCTCTCGCGCAAACGCTATGCCGTGCTGCATCTGCGCAAGCGATTGCAAGACATTTACGACGAATTTACAAAAGTGTGAGGAACTGAACATGAGACCTAGAGTGAAGAGACTGCTTTTCATCGCTCCGCTGGCGATTTTGGGGATACTGCTATTTATCTTCATCGGCGGAGAAGTAGTGCTGCACCTGTGGAATTGGCTGTTGCCGCCCCTCTTCGGTTTCCGCCAGGTCAATTTCTGGGAAGCGCTCGGACTTCTGGTGCTGTGCCGGATCCTATTCGGCGGACATGGATGGCACGGTTCCGGTCGCTCCAATTACCGCCGCCGCATGGCCGAGCGCTGGGAGCGCATGACCCCGGAGGAGCGGGAACGATTGCGGCAAAGCTGGCGCGGACGTTGGGGCTTCTGCCCACCCACCAGTGAGCGCAAGGAGCCATGAAGTCCTGGCGACAGCAGCCAAAGCAGTCACTTTCGGGGAGCTTCGGCAGCGCAGTACCATTCCTTCAAGCAGCAATAATAAAGGAAAGGCCATGCACCCAACCGACAAAGCCGCAAGGATCGCGGGAGCGCAATATTACGATACGGTCTCTAAGATCGCCTTCCCGGCCCTATCGTTACACGATGCTGAGGGCTCTTGAATTTCTTAAGTCAGTTCGACCTCGATCTTTTTCTCTGGCCGGTCCAACTTCGTGATGCGAAAACTACGCACCTGTCCGCTGCGAACCTCTTTTGGCTTTGACGACTGCGCAACAGCGCCGCTTTTCCAGCGCTCCTGCAGCATCGAACTAAGCGAAGCCACGTCTGTTTTGGTTGCCGTCCGATCTCCGCCAGCAGTATCCGCCAGGCTGTCCGTCGAGATTCGGCATGCCGCTTGAATTCCTTGGCCTAGTTCCACCCGCACCGAGTTCCCCAAAACATCGATCACACGGCCGCTTACAACATCCCCCTCGCTGTGTTCGGCGAGATATTCGTCAATATCCGTAGGCACCAGCTGCTTCAGTCCGAGTTTCAAGCGCCGCTTATCTTTATCGACTTCGAGCACCTGTGCTTTTAACGATTGCCCGAGTTTAAGCACGTCTTGCGGGTGGTTGATTCTCTTTTCCGCGCTCATGTCGCTGACGTGAATCATCCCTTCTACACCCTCGGCGACCTGCACAAATGCCCCGAATTTCGTCAGACTTGTGACGTGGCCTTCTACCAGTGATCCGGCCTTAAATTTTTGTGCGGCATCTGCCCATGGATCACCTAAAGCCTGCTTCAGCCCCAGCGAAATGCGGTGCTCGTCGGTGTTTATTCCCAGGATGAGGGCTTCCACCGTCTCACCGGGCTTAACCAGGTCGCCCGGTTTTCGCACTTTCTTGACCCATGACATTTCCGAAACGTGAATCAACCCCTCAACCCCGGACTCCACTTCCACGAACGCTCCGAAATCCGTTACGCGAGTCACTCTCCCGCGAACACGCTCTCCTGTCCTATACTTGCTCGCAACTGAAACCCATGGGTGCGGTTGCAGTTGCTTGGTTCCCACTGAGATACGCCGCTTTTCCGGATCAATCTTCAGAACTTTCGCTTCGATCTCCTGTCCCACCGCGAGGACATCTGACGGCTGGCTGACTCGCGCCCATGAGATGTCGCTCACATGCAGCAAGGCGTCGACTCCGCCAATGTCAATGAAGGCGCCATAGTCGGTTAGGCTGCGAACAGTACCGCTTACCGCATCGCCTTCCTTCAATTCGGAATAACGTTGTTGCTTGGCAGCTTTCTCTTCGTCCTCCGCTACAATGCGGCGATCCACCACAACGTCTTCTTCCGCCGCGTCGAGCTTGGTAATGCGGCAGCGAATCTCCTGCTCGACCAATTTCTCCATCTCGGCGGCATCACGCGCGCCGCTTCGCGAGGCAGGCATGAAAGCGCGAACACCGACATCGACGCTCAGCCCGCCTTTGACGACTCCTGTCACCGTACCCATGATGGTTGTCTTCTCGTTAAAGGCCTTCTCCAGCGCCGCCCAGTCGGTTGGCCGGGTCGCTTTGCTACGAGTCAGCTGATAATAGCCCTGCGGATCGCGGCCCTTGATCGTTACCTGCAGCTTGTCCCCCGGGCTCGGCGGCTCACGATCGCTCGAACACTCCGACAGCGGCAAGACACCTTCTGTCTTGAACCCGATGTCGAGGATCACCGAGTCCGCGGACACGGAGACCACCGTCCCCTCTCGGGTGCCTTCTGACGTTTTGGTGCTTTGACCCCGCTCGAACTGCGAAAGGATGTTGGCGAACGATTCGTTAACTTCACCGGTCGGAGATTTTGCAGTTGGATCAGACATGATTAGCGACGGCCCCGTGGAGGCATAGATCAAGGATAACATCGCCGCCACCAAATAGCGGGGCCTGCGTTCGGGCCGGGAATCGACAAATCTCGTCGCACCGGCCGAGTTCGTCTACAGTATCAGCCAATGAAACCGATCATCGCTGTGATTCTTGTTCTGCTCTCAGCTGGCGCAGTAGCCGGCGACACACCTCCTGATTTCGGCATCAAGCAGCCCAGCGCTTCGCACATCTCGCACTCGCGTGTGTCCATAAAGAATATCCCAACAAGATCAGCCACACCTTGAACAGCGATGCCGGTGTGGCTCCGCCCCGGACACTGACGCCCGCGTTCTACGGCTGTTACGTCTGGCATTCTTCCGTACACGGACATTGGTTGCTCGTGCGGCTTGTCTCCAGGGAGCAGGGCGTGCCAGCTTCGAGCGTCCGCGCAAAATAATCCGGGCGGCGGCCGAGAAGCACAAGCGGGCGGGATTGGCAGCCGTCACTGGCGAACACTACGAGGGCGCCCACTGGCGGGGAAGTTTCGCTGTATATCTTGTTACGAAGAGCGGCATACTTTCGAAGTAGTATTTAGTGGTTATGAAGCGCGAGCATTTCGTCAGGGTAGTCGAAGAGCGCCCGACTCGTTCCCAGAAGAATTCCGCAACTGCATTCGTAACGTTGCTGTTCTGGTAGAGGCTATGCCACCGAAACCAGCCATCAACACAGTTGGAAGCCCCAGGGCAGCTGCTGCTCGGTCTTTTTCATGGAGTACCCAGGACTGAGAAAAGCATACTTGAACTGGCGAGGGGTCCTGATTACATCGTGCTGTGTCAGCGGAATATTGAAGCGGTTTGCGCCAACGAGGCTGCGGTCCGCGAGCAAATCCGCCGCACCGTAATCCATGAACTAGCTAGGCCACTATTTCGGGTTGAATGAGAGTTGACTGCAAGACGTTTAGCCGAGAAGCAATCTAGGGCAAGCTCCGCGGTTTTAACCGGAAGGGTCGGTTAAAGGGATAAATTCTATTTCGTGGCCTCAGCCCATTCTTCCTGGCCACGATGCAGCAAAGTCTCGCGGTCTTCCGGCAGAACCCAGCGTTGCTTTATCAGATCGTCCACCGCTTTTGCGTAGCGGCTGATGTAATCTTCCCGACTGGAATACCGTTCTCCGATGGACTTGCGCGAATCACCCAGTTTCCTACTCTCGGCGGCACTCTTGGGAAATGGGAGATAGGACCCTTCGAACGACACGCGCTGGTCGGGAGCCCCGATCCAAGGATCGCGGAGATTCCAACTGGTGTAGGTTGCCAGAGGAACTGTAATCTCCGGCATACGCACGCCGGCACGTTCGTTTCCATCCTCATCGACTTGTGGTACGAGGACAGGGAACGACGCGCCCACCTTCGGCGGCTGAATGCTCAGAATTCCGCTCCACCAGCTTGGGCCAAAATCAAGGCGATAGGCCGCGTTTGCTTCGTCAGGACGGTTGACACCTGGAATCGCTGGGAATGCGTAGTCTCGCACTGGCACGAGCGTGCCGTTCGCAATCTTTGGATAGCTGCTGGCGGGTGGGAGAGTGTTGCTTCGCACCCAGGCGTCCATGTTGGCGATCATGGCTCGCCAAAAATATTTCACCGCGATGGGTGATTGCTCCTGCTGTCCCAGCAGATCTCCTTTACCCTTCTCTGGAGGAAATGGACCAGAAAAATGTTGCAGTCCGGTGAAGTGATAGATGCGGACATTCTCCGAGACAGCCGCGTCCTGTTGCCCGTCGGGGCTGACATGAATCAAACCCGCCGCTCGCCCCCAATATTCGTAGGACGTGTTGGAGAAAAAGATTTTAGGTACGACCTTGTCCGCCACAGCGCGATCGAGCAAACCGCCTTTTTCTCCCGTCAAAGGATCTGTCTCGGGTTGATCAGTAAAGGGGAAGATGTCCGTCGGGAAGAAGACCGACGAAGTGGGCTGGGCGTCGCGCGACGGCTGGGCGAAGCGGTAGTTGAAGCTGCCGCGGCCAGCCCCCGCAACATGGGCAAGCACGCCGTCGAGTGCAATCCTTCCGTCTTCGTCGGCATTGAAGCCCTGATATAGGAAGTCGCGCAGAAATCGCCCGTTCTGCGAAATGCCCTCGCCATAGACACGCGCTGCCGGAGTGATGGCATCAGCCGCGTGCTTCGAGTAGGACGCAAAATCACGTATGACCGTGAAGCCGGCTCCGGCTATCACCGGCTCCGCCACAACATAGATGTATTCGTATATTTTCCCCGGTTGAAACCCGCCATTCAGGTGGATGTGCCGGTCGCTAGGAGTGAGCTTGCCATCCACGCTGTGCGCGAACTGCCACTCGACGCGAGGAATGACTGTGCGTTGACTCTCTCGCGAGTCCCGAACTGTCAGCACATTGCGCGGATCGTCCGGTGCGGCCACCGGGTATTCGAACCCGCCGATATTACCGAGAATAAGGTGTCCCAGCGGAATCTCCGGCATTACCCGCGAGGGCATCAGATCGCCGCGCAGCAGACCCATGATCGTCTTTCCGTTTTCTTTCGCGACAGGCGCAAACAGTCGCAGCGTGTCCGGACCATCAGCATCCCATTGCCAGCCCAGGCTGACGACGGTGAAGCCGTTGCGCAGCAGCCATGCGTCTCCTGCATCATTCTCAAGATCGACATCCCCACCATCAACAAGAGAAATGATTCGTCCGCGACCGCGGTTGGGCACTTCTAAAATCAAGGAGCCATTACCCTTCTTCGCGTCCTTGGGACGCACGGCAATGAAGTCGGAAGAGACCTCGACCTCGCCATTCTTCAAATTCACCGCCTTACTGAGATCGACGATCCGCAGGTTGTGCGGATTGGCTACTGGAAGCGAAAAATAAACGCGCCCGGTTATGCGCTCATACGCTCCTGCCTCCCCGAACGCCTTGCCGTTCAAGACATCGGTGCGGGAAGAAATCTCGATACGAGTAACGCGCGCATCGAGCGGAGAAACTATCAGGGCCACAACCAGGAGTGGCAAAGCTAAAGTCGGCCGCAGCATGCGCGGAAGGATAGCATGTCCGACCGCGCCGTTCATGCCGTCGTCGCTAATCCCTTTTTTGCCATGATATAGTTCACGGCCACAATTAAGCAGATTAAAACCGATGCTTGCCTTTCAAGCGGCGTCGCTAATGTCGGGCTCAGCACAAACTGGCAGCTCAGCACAAACTGGCTAGCTAACCACGTTGCTATGGCTTAACCTGTACGGATTTGGGCGGCTGGCTTGGAATTCGGATCTTTAGTTCGCAAGCCATTGCCGAGGAGTAAACGCGAGCTTACGTGCGAACCGATGGCGTTGGTCAGCGTCTGCAACCCGAGCGCACCGTGTCGCTTTCATAGGCAGCCCCCGATGCCAACTGAATCTCTGTTAAGGACCCGGAAATGATTACAGTGCGAGACGTAGAGGTAGCATTACTGGCTGTGGTCGCGACGCTTTGTGTCATAGCGTGGGCTGATGAATCACCTGTTCAGCGCTCCGCAGTATTCGAGTGGAACTCGATGGTTGAGAAAGCAACCAATGCGGGATCCGTGCGCTCTGCATTTCGCGGCCCCACCGCCACGTTGGAAGAATTGGAGATACACGTAACGACATTGAGCCCCGGACATACCCCACACCCGCCGCACACGCATCCAAACGAGGAACTCATCATCATCCAGAAGGGAACCGTTCAGACGCTATCCAACGGCAGATGGGTGGAGGCGGGGCCCGGGTCCATCATCTTTAATGCGAGCAATGAATTGCATGGACTGAAGAATGCAGGAGCGATTCCGGCGACGTACCACGTTATAAATTGGAAGACGGACAAGACACCAAAGGCAAGCCCTGCCAGCAAATAAGGATAGCTGCTTCGTGTCACTACCGGTGAGGCGGTGTCTCAGGAATTGCGTTTAGCCATCCCAGTTGGATCATGATAAACGTTGGACTCGTCGGCTTCGGACTCGCGGGAAAGGCGTTTCACGCGCCGTTTATCCGTGTCGTTCCAGGATTACGCTTGGTCGCGATAGCTCGCCGCAGCGCTGAATCTGACTCAACTTATCCTGATGTGCGATTTGTCAGTGGCGTGGAGCAGTTGTTGGCCATCGACGATATTGACTTGATTGTGATCGCGACGCCGAACGATTTGCACGCCCCAATCGCGAGAGAGTGCCTGGAGGCTGGGCGTCACGTTGTGATCGATAAGCCATTTGCTACCACTCTTGCTGAAGCTGAAGAGCTTGTTGCACTGGCTCGACAGCGAGATCGGATACTGACAGTTTTTCAAAATCGTCGATGGGACGGCGACTTTAAGACGGTTCGGCAATTGTTGAGGCAGGGTAGTCTTGGCCGCGTGGTTTCTTATGAATCGCACTTCGACCGATTCCGTCCTAATCTACGGGGGACATGGCACGAACGTCCGCAGCCGGGGATGGGGCTGCTCTTCGATCTAGGGCCGCACCTGATTGATCAGGCTCTGGTGTTGTTTGGAAAACCGGAAAGAATCTCAGCTGACCTGCGGAAGGAGCGAGATGGAACGCTGGTGAACGACGCTTTCGAGGTAGTGTTCCATTACCCGCGGCTCAGAGCGTTGTTGCGAGCGACCGTAATGGCGGCTGCTTCCGGCCCCAGGTTTTGGATTTGCGGCACGGAAGGTTCGTTTACCAAGTATGGCGTCGATCCGCAGGAGCAGGCGATGAAGCAAGGCGGCGACCCTACGGCGAAGGGATGGGGAGAAGAACCAGAATCCGCATGGGGCACGCTTACGACTGTCACTGAGACACGAACCATCCCGACCGCTCCCGGCGACTATCGCGGATTTTACGGGAATGTTCGGGACGCCATTACTGGCAACGCTCCCTTGGAAGTTTCTTCCGCGCAAGCTTTGAATGTCATGAAAGCGCTTGATCTTGCCGAACGCAGCAGCGCGAGTGGGCGCATGGTTACTTGGTAAACTCGTGGTGACTCTTCCTGGTCGAACAGCACGGGGTCAGGTTGCCGACGGGAAAGAGCCTTGGACGGAAAAGCCGGCAGATGCGTGCCCTATCAGTGAGCCTCAGCAAACCCTTCCGTGCAGAACGTGACCGCCGCAATCGGGCCTGCCTATGTGCTCTTAATCAATAGCTTGAAGTTCCGTTTGCGCTCCCCCTCTGTTCTTTAAACGTGCGCCTCACGAACACCTCCCTTGACAAGATCCTCGAGCATGATCTAGTATTTGACTAACAGTCATTTATGACTAGTAGTCTACAATTAACGAGGGCGGAACCCAAACCCGGCCGCAGAGAGCGCAGGCGGACGGAAACTCGCGAACGAATTTTCCGCGCTGCCATGCAGCTCTTTGCCCAGCACGGCTTTTTCAGCACCACCGTCGAGGATATTACTGAAGCAGCCGATGTGGGCAAAGGAACCTTCTTTAACTACTTCCCCAGCAAGGAGCACGTCCTGACCGTGCTGCACGACATTCAGATTGGCAAAGTCGAAAGGGCAGTGCAGGCTGCCCACACCGGGAAGGAAGAGATCCGCAAGATCCTGCGCCACTTGATGGACCACATCGCGGAGGAGCCTGCGCGCAGCCAGCCTCTGGCGCGTGGCCTGATCGCCACTCTATTCTCGAGTGATCCCGTCCGCGAAGCTATGGTGGCAACTATGGCGCGCGGCAGGAAATTGCTGCAGGAGATTCTCCAATTCGGGCAGAAGCGCGGTGAAGTTCGTACAGATGTGAGCGTGGAAGAAATGGCTCTGGCTTTCCAACAATGTGTGTTTGGCACTGTGCTGCTGTGGAGTATTAGTGCACCGTCCAGTTTGAAGAAGCGTCTGGATGTCGCTTTCGAAACTTACTGGTCGGGAGTTGGCAGTCCCTCGTAGGGAGTTCGGCAATGAAACGCAAGATTCCTGTTCTCATTCTCATTCTTGTTCTTATTGTGGTTGCCATGTCGTACTACTTCTACCTTCGTCCGGGTTGGGAAAATAAGTCGGCGAATGGCAACCTGCTGAAGGTCTCCGGCAATATTGAAACGCACGAGAGCGTCGTCGGTTTCAAAGTGCAGGGGCGGATCGTCGAATTGCCCGTGGAAGAAGGGCAATGGGTGGAGCGAGGAGCCGTTCTCGCCAAGCTCGATAGTGACGACTACCGCCAACAAGTTGCCATGGACGAGGCTGCTTTGCGCGTGCAACGCCGGCAACTGGACCTTGGCTTGGCCGGAACTCGGCGGCAGGAAGTCCAGGCGACCGAGCAGGTTCTTTTTGACGCGAAAGCCGATTTGGAACAGAAGAAACTGGACTTCCACCGTGCCGACACGCTGTTCAAACAGCAGGTAGGCCCGCAGCAGGCGCGCGATCAAGCGGAAACCAACTTAAAGCGGGCAGAGGCTGCGGTCGAGCGGGCACAGCAGCAGTACAACCAAGCCCTCGAAGGCACGAGGCGCGAGCAGCTCGACGTCAATCGCGCCAGCGTGGTGCAAGCCGAACAAAAACTGCGAATGTCGCGCATCAATCTGGACTACACCACTCTGTCTGCACCGAAGTCGGGAGTGGTTCTAGTGCGTCAGGCAGAACTTGGAGAAGTAGTTGCTCCCAACACTCCCGTGGTTACGCTTGGCGATCTGGATGACGTCTGGCTGCGAGCCTACGTGAGTGAGACGGACCTGGGACGCATTCACTGGGGACAACCGGCGGTTGTCCGTACCGACACGTTTTCGGGCAAAACTTATCGGGGCCGGATTTCCTTCATCTCTTCCAAAGCCGAATTCACGCCCAAGAGCGTGCAAACTTTCAAAGAGCGGGTGACTCTCGTCTATCGCATCAAGATCGATGTCGAAAATCCCAATCGTGAACTGAAACCCGGCATGCCCGCGGATGCGGAGATCGTACTGTCGTCAGCGACGCAGGCGGCAAGGCAATGAGCGTTGAAGATCAACCCGTTATCCGAATCTCGGGACTGAGCAAGCGCTTTCCCGGTGTGCATGCCGTCGAGGAGGTCAGCTTTGACGTGCGCGCCGGAGAGATCTTTGGCTTGGTCGGCCCGGACGGTGCGGGCAAAACTACGACCTTGCGCATGTTGGCAGGCGTTCTGCCGCCCGAGGTGGGAACGGCTACGGTCGCAGGCTTCGATGTCACCCGTGATCCGGAGGGCGCTAAGCAGCACCTCAGCTACATGCCGCAACGATTCGGGCTTTATGAAGATCTCACTGTGGACGAGAACATCGGTTTTTATGCAGATTTGTTCGGAGTCAAGAAAGCCGAGCGGGAGCAGCGCTCCCGGCAACTTCTGCAGGCCGCTGGTATGAGCGAGTTCCGCGCACGGCTGGCGGGCAAGCTCTCGGGCGGCATGAAGCAGAAGCTGGGACTGATGTGCGCTCTAATCCACCGGCCAAAAGTGATTCTGCTCGACGAGCCCACCACCGGAGTCGATCCCGTCTCGCGTCGCGATTTCTGGCGCATTCTTTACAGCCTGGTTGCAGAGGGTGTCGCCATACTCACTTCTACGGCTTACCTGGACGAAGCGGAGCGCTGCCATCGCGTAGCGCTCATGCACAAAGGAAAGCTCTTGTTCTGCGACACGCCGGCAAAACTGAAGGCGCGCCTTGGCAAAGGGGTGTTGGCAGTTATCGCGCCCGACCCTCGCCGAGTGCGCGACGCATTGGCCGACAGCCAGGGAATCTCCAGCCTGGTGCTGACCGGCGATGGCGTGCACCTTGTCGTGGACGATACTCAGCGCCGGAGCGCAGGATTTTCGGCCTGCTTGCGAGCTGCAGGGATTCCGTTCGACGACATTCATCAAGTCACGCCAACCATCGAAGACCTGTTCGTGGACGCGGTGACGGCGGGAGGGGCGGCATGAACAACTCGGACCGCTCTGTCCTAGTTCAAGACCTTGTGAAGCGCTTCGGCGACTTTACCGCGGTCGATCACCTCAACCTGGAAACTCGCAAGGGCGAAGTCTTTGGCTTTCTCGGACCGAATGGCGCCGGAAAATCGACGACAATCCGCATCTTATGTGGTTTGCTCCGCCCGACGTCGGGGCGCGCGCTAGTAGCAGGACTCGACGTGTCCCGGGAACCGGAAACGGTACGGCAGAACATCGGTTACATGTCTCAAAAATTCTCTCTGTACAACGATCTCAGGGTAATTGAAAACCTGCGGCTTTTTGCCGGGCTCTACAACGTCCCGCGCAAGCAGGTGAAGGAGCGTATTGATTGGGCGCTGCAAATGGCCGACCTGAGAGAACACCAGGAGATGATTACCGGTACTCTGCCGGGTGGATGGAAACAGCGGCTGGCGCTCGGATGTGCTGTCTTGCACCAGCCGCCCATCATCTTTCTCGATGAGCCTACTTCCGGTGTCGACCCGATTTCGCGCCGGCAGTTCTGGGACCTGATTCACACCATGTCCGCCGAGGGAGTCACTGTTTTTGTTACCACGCACTACATGGAGGAGGCAGAATACTGCAATCGCCTGGCACTGATCTATCGGGGCAAAATCGTTGCCCTGGGCACGCCGACCGAGCTGAAACAAAAATCTATGCAAGGCGAATTGTTACTAGTGGAGTGCGACCCACTCGGGCTTGCAGTGGACGCGCTTCAGTCTGCCGCTGGTGTCCTGGACGCGGCGGTTTTTGGCAGCGCGCTGCACCTGGTGGTTCGCGAAGCCGGTTCTGCTATCCCCGAAATCAAGAATTATCTGAGCAGGCAGGGTGTGGCCGTGGTGAAAATCGAGAAGATCCGTGCCACCCTGGAAGACGTCTTCGTTTCGCTGACGACGGAAGGCGCCTCAGCTCGCCGGGAGGTTGACTAGGCCATGAGCTTCACTCGCCTGGCTGCGATCGCGCGCAAGGAAATCATCCAGATCCGGCGTGACTTCCGCAGCTTAATCATCGTGGTGATGATGCCGATCGTGCTGGTGCTGCTGTTCGGCTACGGCGTGAACCTCGATCTCAAGCACCTACCGATTTACGTATACGACCGTGAAGGCAGCCGGGATAGTCAGGATCTGCTCAAGCGTTTCCAGACGTCGCAATATTTCCACATCGTTCGCGCTGTGAATAGTTATCCCGACATCGTGCGGGCTATTGACTCTGGCCACGCAAAAATGGGACTGGTGATCCCCCACGATTTTTCACAGAAGCTGCATACCGGATCGACAGTGAAGGTCCAGGCCCTCATTGACGCATCCGACGACAACACGGCGAATGTCTTAACCGGGTATACCCAGGGGATCTTGCAAAGCTATTCGAACGATGTGCAGCTTGAGTGGCTGGAACGGCGCGGCCAGGCCGACCAGCCGCCTCCGCTCAGCGTGGATGCCCGCACCTGGTACAACGAGGATCTCGAGAGCAGTTGGTTCATTATTCCGGGAGTGCTGGCGCTGGTGATGTCGGTGATCGGCGCATTTCTTACTTCACTGACTATCGCGCGCGAGTGGGAGCGGGGAACCATGGAGCAGCTGGTCTCCACGCCGGTCACTCCCTTTGAAATCATGTTAGGGAAATTAACCCCCTACTTCGCCGTCGGATTGTTTGATGCTGGCCTGTGCGCCGTCATGGCCATCCTCTGGTTCCACGTACCGTTCCGGGGCACTCTGATGGCGTTGTTCATCAGTTCCTCTCTTTTCCTGGTGGCCTTACTGTGCCTGGGATTTTTCATCTCGGTGGTCGCGAAGAATCAGCTTGCCGCCAGCCAGATTGCTCTCGTCGCTACTTTCCTGCCGGCCTTCTTGTTGTCCGGGTTCCTCTTCGCGATCGAGCAGATGCCCACGCCGATCCAGATGATTACGCGAGTTATCCCAGCGCGTTACTACGTCTCCACCCTGAAGAAGATCTTCCTGAAAGGCACGCCCTCTAGCATGTTATACGCAGACATGATTCCGCTCGCAATTTTCGCGACACTGATGGCCTTTTTGGCCACACGCGTATTTCATAAGAGGCTGGCATGAGGAGTGCGTATGCTGTCGCGGCTTAAACAGATGTTAATCAAGGAATTCATCCAGGTGTTCCGCGACAGGCGAACCCGATTCATCCTGTTTGGGCCCCCTCTGGTCCAATTGCTGATCTTTGGATACGCGGCCAATTATGAAATCCGTCATGTGCCCACCGTGGCCGTCGATTTTGATCACAGCCAGGAAAGCCGTGAGCTGATTTCGCGCTTTTCCACTAGTCCCTACTTCGACGTGCAACGCCAGCTCACAGACTCTCGCGAGCTTGTCGATCTGCTGGATCGCGGCAATACCGTCGTGGCGTTACAAATCAACGCCGGATTTTCTGAGAACTTGCGCAAAGGGCAGACGGCGCCCTTGCAAGTAATCGTGGATGGGACTAACTCCAATACCGCGCTGATCGCGTCGGGGTATGTGAGCCAGATCGTGCAGGGATTTGCCCAGGATTATCAGCAGGACCGTTTGCAGCGAATTTCGCCGATGCTGGGGGAGCGCACACCGCGCGTGGAACTCGAGCAGCGCCCCTGGTACAACACCGACCTCAAGAGTCGCTGGTTTTTTGTGCCCGGCGTGATCTGCAGCTTGACCCTCGTGCTGGTAACGACCCTGACTGCCTTTGCCGTAGTCCGGGAGCGCGAAATTGGCACTCTGGAACAGATCATGGTGACTCCCATCCGGCCCGCGGAATTCATTTTAGGGAAGACCATCCCTTTTTTTCTGATTGGGCTGATCGACGTGGCCTTGATCGCCACGCTGGGAACCTTGTGGTTTGGCGTTCCGTGTCGAGGTTCGCTGGAGGTTTTGTTCGCGGGAACCGTTGTTTTTCTTTTGTGTCAGCTGGGCGTCGGATTGTTGGTCTCGACGATCTCATCGACCCAGCAGCAGGCGCTGATCACAGCATTTTTCTTCATTATGCCGGCGATCACGTTTTCCGGCTTTGGCTTTCCCATCAGCACCATGCCGGACTGGTTACAGACACTAACCTACCTCAATCCTCTCCGTTATTTTCTGGTCGTGGTGCGCGGAGTTTATCTCAAAGGCACCGGCCTGGAGATTCTCTGGCCACAGCTGATGGGGATGGCCATGCTCGCCCTGGCTGCGCTGACTCTCAGCATCTTCCGCTTCCGTAAGGCGATGGATTAGAGCTAGATCTCGCGGTCGCCGAAGGAGTCGCACACGGTCAGGCGATCTGCCGCGACGCGATGACCGGAAGACGTGTTTCCGTTAGCGTTCTTTCATCGAACGGTCGAGCGCTTGCAGTTCCAGCGCTTTGGCTTCACGATGCGTCGCGCAGCCTCGCACATAATTTTCGAGCACGTCCGTTATGCGTGGATTGTACCTGAGTGCGGGAAAACTGAGCTGCTGGCTCGCGTGCAGTCCATGTGGGCGATTTACTCTTTCGGGCGAGGCCGCGGCATGTGGTAAAGGTCCAGAATCGGGCCGATCACGTCGTGGGGCTCAGCATTTTCGTCGTTGGCCAGCACGGCGACTGCGAAGCGTTTGCCGGGAATGAGCTCCATATCGGTTCTCGTACCTTGTTGGCCGCCGCTGTGTGCGACGTGCTTTTGTCCATCAATCGTCAGCACATCGAAGCCGATTCCGTAGGTTGACGGCCCTCCATTCTCAAGCTGTGGAAGATTGGTCGGAGTCCACATCCTCGCCAGTGTTTCCGGTTTTACGATCTTGCCGTCCATGAGGGCTGTACCGAACCGCACCAGGTCTTCGGCATTTGTAACCAGCCCGCCGCCTGGGATCTTGTAACTCGAGTCCATAAGCCCTGCATTCTGTACCTTTCCTTGTTTGACTTGATAACCCCTCGCGCGATGCGGCACGATGGCGAATGCGTCGTCCACGAAAGTGTGCGTCATCCCAGCAGGAACCAGAACGTGCTCGCGGACATAATCGAAGAACTTCTCGCCGGACGCGCCTTCAATGACACATCCCGCGACTGTGTACGCGTAGGTGCTGTAGCTGAACTTCGTTCCCGGCTCGAAGAGCAGTGGATCGGCAGCGAAGATGGCGAAACCATCGCTCATGTTCTGGTAGTGCCTGGTGCTGTCCATCTCGCCTTCTTTGTAGTGCCGGATACCCGAGGTGTGGGTAAGGAGTTCGCGGGTGGTGACGGTCCACGGCTTTTGTGGGAATGCCGGGCAATACTTCTGGACCGGCACGTCGACGTCGAGCTTGCCGGCTTCCACAAGCGTCATCGCGGCGACCGCGGTGATCGGTTTCGAAATCGAACCGGTTCGAATCAGTGTCTCAGCGGTGGCTGGCACCGCATTCTCCAAATCGGCGGTTCCAAATCCCTTTGAGTAGACGACACGTCCCTCCAGCGCGATTGCGACCGTCATGGCAGGGATCTGCTGTTTCTCCATCTGCTGCATCACGATGCGAGCGACCTGCGAACTGAGATTCGGGGTTGAGTCCGCTTGGGTTACGCCAGCTCCGCGCAGCAGGACTAAGCAGAATGTGATTGGGATGGCGGATCGGCGTGAGAATATCATGAGAGCACTCGGCTGCTGAGAATTCACGCGGGACATTGTACATGGGGCGCACTCGCCTGGAGCAGGCTCGAGTTTCTAGCTCGCTTGTTGAACCAGCGTGTCGAAGCAGCAAAAAGTCAACGCTCGATCTTGGGGACCCCTGACAGCAATCATTAGTGTTTGGATTCCGGCGAACCTCTACACCGGCTCAACCCAGTGGGGAGCTATTCCACCTACGTACCTAAGCCGGCATAGCCGGAACCAAACAGGTCATGGATTATTATGCCTGGATGGGATTGACGCTGCTGACAGAACGACATGCTGATCAGATCGCTGGTGTGCTTTCCTGCTACGACCGCATCCTGATATTTGGAAC
>Ga0209804_1000350_pt1 | contig 39253 bp, 32 predicted proteins | sample GraSoiAngelo_139_FD_185896 | JGI IMG/M metagenome (GOLD analysis project Ga0209804, IMG submission 185896) | Grasslands soil microbial communities from the Angelo Coastal Reserve, California, USA - 14_0929_12_20cm (SPAdes) (version 2) | ecosystem: Environmental > Terrestrial > Soil > Grasslands ... | reverse complement strand
GCGTTTCCCCGTGCCTACAGCATTGGGCCAGGATGTCCCCTGAGCGTCGGTGTCAGCATTTCCGCCACGGGCTGCCGGGCTGCGGCGAGAAGTTCCAGTTTGCGGGATCGGTGAACAGGGGGTCGGCGGAGACGGAGTCTGTATCCTGGCCCGATGTCTGCTGCCAGTCGGCGAGGGTGAAATGCGCCGTCCAGTCGAAGAAAATTGGGGCGGCGTTCTCAGGATTCCAGAAGTCATTCCGCCCGGATGTCAGGGTGCTGAGCAGGAAGGCCCAGCCCGGAATCACCATGACGTCCTGGCTGCCGCTCTGGCCCATCATGGCGTTGCCGCAGAGGGCCAGACGCTCCGCCCGCACGGTGATGACGGCGCCCGTCTCCCAGTTGGTCACCGTGAGGGAGAGTTGCCCGCCCACCTCGAACTGCGCCCTCCCGTTTCCATACAATGCGCTGTTCCTGACCGCCAGATCGGAGGACTCGGAGGTGAACAGGCCCCGCCCTCCATTCCAGCAGGCGGCTGCCCCGAGGATCGTAGTCGGCCCCTGGCTCGCCTCGACGACGGCGCCGTTCAACAAATTTCCGCACCAGACACCGTCGCTGAGCGTGACGTTCTGGTTGTCGGTGTCGAGCCAGACCCCGTGCGCCTGGTTGAAGGCCGCCCTGTGGCTGCTGATCGTCCCGTCGTGGAGGTCCAGGACTTTGAGTCCGGCCATCGCCCAGTCGTAGAATCCGCCCCAGGCTCCGCGCCAGTTGTTGTACGATGTGTCGTTGTGGTCGAAGAGCAGGGACTTGACCTGCTTGGCCTCCATGCCCCGCCCGCCGTTGTAGTCCGCCGCGTTCCGGAGGGCGGTGACGCTGGTCGAGGCATAGACGCCGAGTCCCCCCCAGTTGTTCCAGCGGAACACGGTGTCCTGGACCAGCAGGTTGGTCATCTGACTGAAAAACACGGCGCTGTCGTCGATCGGCGTGGCGGCATGCTCGAACACCAACCCGCTCACCGTCAGGTTGGCCCGGCCCGAGGCCGTAAACAGCGCCGGGCGCACCGCGACCTCGACGGCGGCGGTGTTCGGATCGATGCCTCCGCTCGCCCAGAGGTAGATCATCCCCGCCGTCTCGTCGACGGCAAACGTTCCCGGCCCGAGGGAAGCGGGGGCGAGGGCCTGCCGCAGCGGCTGGCCGTTGACGAAGACCATCTCGCGCCGGCGGACAATGTCCTGGAGCGACGGCCAATTGGCCGGGATCGGGGCGGGCCCCCACGCGTAGGGCCACGCGTGCGCGAAGCTCGCGCTCGTCCCCACGCGCTGCCAGCCGGTCCAGAGGTCGGATCCGGAGATCACGGTCTTCCCGGCGTCGGTCGCCTGGAAGGCCATCGCCGCGGGCGTTCCGGCCGGCGGAAGCGACACCGTCTCGCGATAGGTGCCGGGGTGGATCAGCACCGTGACCCGCGCGCCGCCCGCGTTCACGGCGAGCGCCAGGTCCGCCGCCCGGCCGATGCTGCTGAGCGGCAGCGCCGCGGTTCCCGGGTTGCTATCGGAGGCGGCCGGATTCTGGTTGTCCACGTGGAACACGTACGCGGAATCAGCGGACGCCCCGCGCGGAGGGGCGGCGCCCCCAATCAGCATCAGCGCGAGCGCCGACGCCGCGAACAACGAAGAGACCCGGGCGCCGTCGGGGCGCATCATCGTCTCAGTCCTCCGCCGTCCTTAGATGTGGACCGCGTGCATGACCCGCTCGTCCGCCGCCGCCGCCTGCCTCGGGTTTGCGGCAAACCAGGCGATCGTGCGGCGCAGCCCTTCGTCGAGGGCGATCCTCGGCACGTAGCCGAGCATCCGCCTGGCCATGGCGAGGTCGGGCCGGCGCCGCCTGGGATCGTCCTGCGGCAGCGGCCGGAAGACGATGCGTGAAGCGGACCCCGTGAGCCTGATGACTGTCTCGGCAAGGTCGAGGAGCGTGCACTCGGCATCGTTGCCAAGGTTCACGACGCGGCCGGCCAGATCGGGGCGTGTGGCCAGGCGGAAGACGCCCTCGACCAGGTCGTCGATGTAGCAGAAGCTCCTGGTCTGCGTCCCGTCCCCGTACACTTCGACCGCCCGGCCGCGGAGGGCGGCGTTGATGAACGCCGGGATGGCCCGCCCGTCGTGTCCGCGCATGCGGGGCCCGTAGGTGTTGAAGATCCGGGCGACCCGCACGTCGACGGCGTGCGCGCGATGATACGCGATCGCCAGGGCCTCCGCGAAGCGCTTGGCTTCATCGTACACGCTGCGGGGTCCGACCGGATTGACGTTGCCCCAGTACTCCTCGCGCTGGGGGTGCTGCAGCGGATCGCCGTAGACCTCGGAGGTCGAGGCCAGCACGTAGCGGGCGCCCTGCGCCTTGACGAGGCCCAGCGTGTAGAAGGCGCCGAACGAATCCACCTTCATCGTGTGGATGGGGTTCGCCAGATAGTCGCGGGGGCTGGCCGGCGAGGCGAAATGCAGCACCAGGTCGACGCGCCCGGCGACCTCGAGAGGGCGGGTGACGTCGCCCGGGGCGAGGCGAAACCCGGGCGCGGCCGCCAGATGCGCGACGTTGGCTTGGACCCCGGTCAGGAAACTGTCGATCGCCGTGACCTCGTAGCCTTCGCGCAGGAACCGCTCGCAGAGGTGCGAGCCGATGAATCCGGCCCCGCCGGTGATCACGACGCGCGGGCGCGGGGCGCGGGAGTCCCCGCCGTTCCCCCGGACATCGAGGCCGGGCGGCATCCCGTTACCTGCCCGCGACGGCAAGCGCCACATCGCCGCGCCCCAACGAGTAGTACTCGAACCCCCGAGCGGCCATCGCCGCCGGGTCGAAGAGATTCCGGCCGTCCACGATCACCGGCGTGCGCATCGTCTCCCGCAGCCGGTCCAGATCCAGCGCGCGAAACTCGGCCCAGTCGGTGAGAATCAGCAGCGCGTGCGCGCCCCGCGCGGCCTGGTAGGATGATTCCGCGTAGCTGATCCGATCGTCCGGCGGGAAGGCCCTCGCCATCTTCGCCGCCGCCTGCGGGTCGTAGATCTGGACACGCACCTGGCGGTCCCGAAGCCACGGGATCACCCGAAGGCTCGGCGCTTCCCGGATGTCATCGGTGTCCCCCTTGAAGGCCACGCCGAGCACGCCGACGACCTGGTCTCGGACGACCCAGAGGGCCTGCTCGATCTTCCTGAGCAGGCGGTCGACGCGCGATTCGTTGACGCGCTCGACCTCCCGGAGCAGAGAGAAATCCACCCCGTGCTCGTCGGCGATGCGCACGAAGGCGTTCAGGTCCTTCTTGAAGCAGGATCCCCCGAAGCCCAGCCCGGCGCGCAGAAAGTGGGGGCCGATCCGGTGGTCGAGCCCCATGCCCGCAGCCACCTCGGCGACATCGCTGCCGACCTTCTCGCAGAGATCCGAGAGCATGTTGATGAACGAGATCTTCGCGGCCAGGAACGCGTTGGCCGCGTGTTTGATCAACTCGGCCGTCTTGATGCTCGTCACCAGGATGGGGCAGTCGAAGTCGTGCCGGTAGAGCTCCAGCAGCAGCGAGCGGGCGTGCTCCGACTCGGCGCCGATGACGATTCGGTCGGGGTGGCGGAAGTCTTCGACCGCCGTTCCCTCCCGAAGAAACTCCGGGTTGCTGGCCACCTCGAACTCGCCCCGCGGGCCCAGCCGGCGGACGGCGCGGTCGATGGCGTAGGCCGTGTTCACCGGCACCGTGCTCTTCTCCACGATCAGGGTGTGGCCGTTCAAGTGAGGGGCGATGGTCCGCACCACCTCCTCCACCTGGGAGAGATCGGTCCGCCCGTCCGACTGCGCGGGGGTGCCCACGCACAGGAAGACGATCTCCGCGGACCGCAGCCCGTCCTCCGGCGCGGTCGTGAACCGCAACCGGCCCGCGCGCAGATTCGAGACGAGGAGATCGCGCAGGCCGGGTTCGAACAGGGTGGGCACCCCCTCCGTGAGCCTGGCGACCACGGTGGGATCCTTGTCGACCGCGACCACGGAGTGCCCCAGGTCGGCGAAGCACACCGAGGTCACCAGGCCGACGTATCCGGTTCCGAAGATGCCGAGTCTCATCGTGACCACCCTCCTCGTGCCCGCCGAGGCCGCAGACCCGGCCGCGGAACGCCCGCGTCAATGCCCGCGGTGGCCGCCTGCGCTAGAAGGCGCCGCGGCCTCTCAATACCGCCCCGACGGACTTCCATAGAATCTTCAAATCCTGAAACAGGGAGTAGTTGTGGACGTACCGCAGGTCTTCTTGCGTGTTCAGGTGCATGGGGGTCTCGCTGCGCCCGTTCACGACGTACCAGGACGTCATCCCCTGAGGGACCGCCAGCCGCTGGTACTGCCAGGGATCGTATTGGGCGACGACCCACGGCATCTCGGGGCGGGGGCCCACCAGGCTCATCTCGCCGCGGAGCACGTTCACCAGCTGGAGCAGTTCATCGAGGCTGAGGCGGCGCAGCACCCGCCCGACCCGGGTGACCCGCGGATCATCGGCCCGCTTGTGGATGACCTTCCCCGATCGCGTCGGGAGGGACGATGGGTCTTGTCTGCGCTCCGCGTCGGCGACCATCGTCCGAAACTTGTACATCGTGAAGAGACGCCCGTTCTCCCCGACGCGCTGCTGCCGGAAGACCACCGGCCCGGGCGAATCCAGGCGAATGGCGAGCGCGATCAGGCCCATGACCGGCAGCGCGCAGAGAAAGAGGGCGCAGCCCAGCGCCAGATCGACGAGCCGCTTGGCCACCCGCTGGAAGCCGTCGATCACGGGCTCGCGCAGCCCGACCAGCGTCAGGCCGCCGAGGTAGTCGACCCGGGTGCGGGCCACTCCCAGATCGAAGAAATCCGGGATCGTGTACACGCGCAGAGGAAGCTTCCACAGCGACACCAGCAGGCCGGCCAGCCGCTCCTGGGCGTGACGGGGAAGGGCGAAGACGATGTCGGTCACCCCCCAGCGCTCGACGACGGCGGGGATTTCATCGAGGCCGCCCAACACGGCGCGCCCGTTCACCCGGCCCCCGGACGCGGCATCGTCGTCGATGAACCCGGCGATGGCGGCGCCCGCCGCATCCAGCGCCGCCGCCGCCTGCTCGCCCAGCGGCCCGGCCCCGGCGATGAGCACCACGGGCATCTGCGTTCCCCACCGCACCGTCCGGTAGAGGGCCCGCAGCACCCCGCGGTAGCCCAGCAGCAGCAGGAGGGCCCCCGCCACGAAATACAGGAACACGATGCGAGACACGCCGCGGTACGTCAGAAATAGCGCGCCGGCGAGGGCGCAGCCGGACATGAGCGTACCGAGCACCACCCGCGCGGCCTCGTTGGAAGCCCGAAAGATCCGTCGGGCGTCGTACAGGTCGAGCAGGGGCAGGATGATCCCGAAGATGAGCGCCACGAGCCCGTACACGAGCAGGGGCACCCGAGCCTCGGCGTCGTGGATGGGGGGGCCGACCGGCAGCACCCGCAGGCGCTGGGCCGCCCAGAGGGCCAGCGCGGCGGACCCGAGGTCCAGGAGATACTGGAGAGCCATATAGTTGGGGCCGAAGCGCCTGAACATGGGAGAGGTCCGATGTTACTCCAACCGGTACTGCTTGAGCCCCAACATTTGTAGAAAGAGCAGCGAGAGGAAGATGGGCCCCTTGACCAGATAGCGCGACCAGAGCCGCCGGGGCTCGCTCAGGAGACGGAACATCCACTCCAGCCCGCTCCCGCGCATCCAGACCGGGGCCTGTTTCTTGACGCCGGCGTGGAAGTCGAACGCCGCGCCGACGCCGATCAACACGGGCGCCCTCAGCCTGCCCACGTGCCGGGCCATCCAGTATTCCTGTTTGGGGGTGCCGAGGCCGACCCAGACGATATCCGGGGCGGCGTCATTGATGGTCCGCACGATGCGGTCGTCCTCGTCGGCGGTGAGGGGGCGAAACGGAGGGGCATAGGCGCCGGCCACCAGCAACCCCGGGAAGCGCCGCTGGAGGTTCGCGGTCAGCCGGTCCGGGACATCTCGATCCCCTCCAAAGAAGAAGTGGCGGTAGCCCCTCGTCGCTGAATGGCTGCACAGGGCGAGCATGAGGTCGGGCCCATAGACCCGCTGGACGTGGGGGAACCCCATGAGGCGGCTGAGCCAGACGAGCGGCATCCCGTCGGGCGTCACCAGGCCGGCGGTGTTGTGAATCCGCCGCAGGTCCTGATCGCGCTGGCACTCCATCACGCCGTGGACGGTCGTGACGCAGACGTAGTGCTGCCGGCGCCGCGCGATCCACCGGTCGACGGTGTCCAACGCGGTGTCCATGTCGATCGGGCTCACGCCCACCCCCAGGATGTTCGCCCGGCGGGATGCCGTCTCGGCCGGCATGGATGCCGTTCCGGTCACGGCAGGATCACTCGCCCGTATGGGCGGCCGCCCGGGCCTGCCCGCGCGGGAGCTCGGCCTGGACCCGATCCTCGATCCAGGTGTACGTGCGGCGGAGCCCCTCCTCCAGCGAGATCTCCGGTTCCCAGCCAAGGACCTCACGCAGGCGGGTGTTGTCCGAGTTTCGGCCCCGCACGCCCTGCGGTCCGGGGATGTGCCGCTTCTCGATCCGAATCCCCGCGATCTGGGCGACCAAGTCCGCCAGCTCGTTGATCGTGACCAGGCGGTCCGTGCCCAGATTGAGCGGGTGCGGGTACTCGGAGGCCATCAGTTTGATGATCCCGGTCACGCAGTCCTCGACGTAGCAGAACGAGCGCGTCTGCTCGCCATCCCCCCAGATCTGCACCTCGGCGCGGCCGGTCAGTTTCGCCAGCGCGATCTTGCGGCAGAGCGCCGCCGGGGCCTTCTCCCGTCCCCCCCGGTAGGTCCCCAGCGGGCCGTAGATGTTGTGAAAGCGCACCACGCGGGTCTCGAGGCCGTAGTCCTCGCGGTAGTACTGGCAGAGCTTCTCCATGAAGAGCTTTTCCCAGCCGTAGCCCTCTTCGGGATCGGCGGGGTAGGCCTGCTCCTCCTTCAACGGCGTGACCTCCGCGCTGTGCTGGAGATACTGCGGGTAGATGCAGGCCGAGGAGGAGAAGAGGAAGCGCCGGACGCCGTTGGCCCTGGCCGCGTCCAGCATATGCGCGTTGATCAGCATGTTGTTCCGGGCGATCTCGGCGTGATTGGCGGTGATGTAGCCGATCCCCCCCATATCGGCCGCCACATGGTACACGTCGTCGATTCCCTCGGTCGCGACCAGCGCGTGCTCGGGCCGGCGGAGGTCCAACGGCCTGAAGTCGTGGGCCGGGCTCTGCTCGAACTCCGGCGCCTTGATATCGATCCCCCGGACCCAGCAGCCGCTCTGCACCAACCGCCGCACCAGATGATGTCCGATGAACCCTCCTGCTCCCGTGACCAACGCGCGAACCATTCTCCACCTCCCTGGGCGAACAATGCCCGATGACGATTTGACCAGCCTCGCGCGCGCGCCCGGCATCGCGCGCCCGTAGATCTCCATCAGCGTCTGGTAGTTTCGCTCGGCCGTGTACTTCTGCTCGAACTCGACTCTCGCGGCCCGGCGCATGGCCGCCCGCTCTTCGGGGCGGGCCCGCAGCCGCGTCACCGCCGCCGCCAGGCCGGCCGGATCGCCCGAGGCAAATCGGAGCCCGGTCCGTCCGTGGTCGACCAGCGACGAGGTGCTCCCCAGGTCCCCGGCGATGACCGGCAGCCCCACGGCGTACGCTTCCGCGATCACCAGCGGGAAGTTCTCGTAGCAGCGAGATGGGAAGACCAGCGCTCGGGCGTCCTTCATCAACACCAGGACGCGTTCCGGGGATTGCGGGCCGAGCCACTCCACGCCCGAGCTCCTCGCGGCGGCGGCCTTCACCTGGGGCGCCAGCGGGCCGTCTCCGATGATTTTGAGGGGGACCGCGTTCCCGAGCCGCATCCACGCGGCGAGCAGCGTGTCCAGGCCCTTCTCCGGCGAGAGCCGTCCGACAAAGAGGGCATAGCCGCCGCGGCCCTCTCCGGGTCCGGGGTCGGGGTCGACGAAGTTGGGCTTGACGGAGATCTTATGGGCCGGGAGGCCCCCCTGGATGAACTTGGCCCGGGCGAAATCAGAGAGGGCGATGTACGCGTCGACCTTCACCGTCCAGGTCCTCAAGACGCGGTGCACGGTGAGCATCGCTGCCACGGCGGCGCTCGCCCCCCGGCTGCCCCGATAGCACCCGTGTCGCACGCCCGGCCATGGGGCGGGGATGCCCAGGCAGTCTTCGCAGACGCGGCCGTCACGAAAGAACAGCGCGTTCAGGCACAGGAGCCGGTAGTTGTGGAGGGTCTGGACGACCGGGACCCCCGCGGCGCGGCAGGCATCGTACACCGAAGGGGTGAGCAGGGGAAAGAAGTTGTGCACGTGGACGATGTCCGGCCGAACCCGCCGGATCTCGGCGGCGACCCTGCCCCGCGCCGGCAGGGAGTAGGGAGCCCCGAGCGCGGTCCGCATCCTGTCCCACGCGTCCTGCACGGCGTCATTGGACACGGAATACCGGCTGACCTCGTGGCCGCGCGCCGACAGGAGACTCTGCTCGCGGGCCACCGCGGCGTCTTCGCCGCCCCGCTGCTGGTACGCGTTATGGAGCAGCAGAATCTTCACAGCGCCTCCGCGAGACGCTGCTGGGGGGCTCCGGCCGCGGCGGTTGAGGGAAGCCGATCGTCCTCTTCGGCCGCGATCCGCTCGCCGAGCACGCCGAGCGCGGCCAGCAGCCCGAATTCGAACCCGCCCGCGCCGAAGGTCCCTTCGGTCAATGAGCGGATCAGCACAAGAGCGGCCAGGGCGATCCACAATCGCGCCGCATCGCTGCGGCGGTGCCTGACGAGCCGGACGGCCTGTCCCAGCACCACGACGGCCAGGAATAACGTGAGCGCAGCTCCGACGACCCCGGTCTGCAGCAGCGCGGTCAGGTACGCGTTGTGCGCGTGCACGATCTCAATGCCCCAGATGCCGCTATACGGCCTGATCACTTCGCGAAACGTGCCATAGCCGAACCCGAGCCAGGGGTGCTCGGTGGAGAGGCTCATCACGATCTGCCACAGCGGAATGCGACCGCTCAAGGTGGCGGGATCCCCGTATGGGTCCTCGAGGTACGCTGCCGTTTCGTTGGTGACCCGGCCCCACAGGAGCAGGAGCGGGATCGTGATCGCGATCAGCTGCGCCCCCAGCTGCGCCGGCTTCTCCCGCAGGCCGGCCAGCGTCCAGAGGAGGAGCACCGCCGCGGTCGCCCCCACCAGGGCGGTCTTGCTGAACGTCAGGAGCAGCGCCACGGCGAAGAACAGGGCCAGCAGCCAGTCGAGGGTCCCGGACAGGCCGGTGCGGATCCAGGCGAGGATAAATACGAAGGCCACCGCCGTATGGAACCCGATGGTGTTGGGGTCGAGCAGCTCGTCGATCCCATACCGGGTGCTGAGCCCCGAGAGCCCTTCCACGGCGAGCGGCGCCAGGACCAGCAGCACCGTGCCGAGCGCGAAGGCGCGCCCCATCTTGCCGAGCGCGGCTCGGGCATCCTGGGTGTCCGCGTAGGCGAGCGCGGGGAGGCTCCACGCCAGCGTGTTCACGAGATAGGTGTAGATCCTCAGCGGACTTTCAAAGTAGACCGACGACGTGAAGACGGAGACCACGTTGACCCCGTTCAGCAGCAGGATCACCAGGCTGATGCCCCTCAGGCGAAATGGGAACAGCCGGCCGGACGCGAGGATGATGGTCATCCCCAGGAAGACGGTCGTGAGCGTGTCCACGGCGGCGAAGAGCGCCGAATCGTCCTGCATGAACACCACCAGCGCGGACCTCAGCCCCGCCCAAAACCAGAAGAGCCACCAGAGCCGGTCCCGCGTCAGCAAGTTCTTACTCATTGGACCCACTCCGCGCCCGGCGGTACATGGCGTCGAGCACCACCGCCTGATCCTCCCAGCGGAACGCGGTCCGGCCCCGCTGCCTTGCCGCCTCCCCCATCCGCCGCCGCCGGTCAGGGTCGCGCGCCAGCAGGCGCATGGCGCCGGCGAGGTCGCGGATCGCCTGCTCGGGATGGTGAGCCTGGACCTTGACCCCGGTCTCCTCAGTGACCTGCGCGCCAGGCCCGCCCAGGTCGAAGCAGATGACCGGCCGCCCCACCGCCATCGCCTCCACGCAGGCGAAGCTTCCGGAGTCGTGCAGGCTCGGATGGACCAGGACGTGCGACTCTGCCAATCGGCCCAGAGCCTCTTCCCGCGGCAGGCGGCCCCAAAACTTGACCCGCGCCGCGCATCCCAGCGCCTCCGCGAGGTCCTGCAGTCGCTTCCGCTCGGGGCCGTCCCCCACGATCCAATATTCAGCGCCGGTCAGGTCGCTCTGCGCAAAGGCGCGGAGTCCGAGGTGAAACCCTTTCAGATGCAGGAGATTGCCGAGGCTGATGAACCGCACCGGGCCTCCGTGCGCCGGTACGCCCCTGGCCATGCCGTTGAGCTCCGCCGCGGGCAGCTGGTCTCCGGGGACCACCCGCACGTGTCGTGCGCCGAGGGCGCGAACGCGCGCGGCCGTCGTCTCGGTCTTGGTGAACGCCAGCGCGCTTCGCCGGGCGGTCATGCGCACGAGCCGATCGTGCTCGCCCAGCCAGCGTCCCGCGTCCCGCAGCCCTTCGTAGAGCTTTCCTCGAGGGCTGAACTCGCGCCGGAACGCTTGGGGGGCCGATTCGGCGCCCCCGAGCGGTCCCCAGACGAACGGCACCGGAAGCAGCGCCAGGAGACTCGGGGCCCAGTACTTCCCGAACGTGAGATGGTGGGTCAGGTCAAAGCCGATCTCGCGGTGGAACCGCAGCGCTCTGGAGTACACCCCGATCTGCCAGAGGTAATAGTAGAGTTGGATGCCCGCTTCCCCGCGCTTCAGCCGCCGGACCCAGCCGGGGAGGTCATAGTAGACAAAGTGCGGCCGGGGGGTGGGCCCCCCGCGGGCCAGTTCCTGTTCAATCGCCCGGCGGTTGTTGGCGCGCGTCAGCACCCAGATTTCGTGATAGGGGGCGAGCGCCAGGGCGGTGTTCCAACCCACCGCGGGTTCCGAGCCTTTCCCGGGCTCGCAGGCGTAGGCAGAGAGGAGGACTTTCATGGACGCGTCTCCGGTTCAGCCCGCCGCCCTGAAGGAGCGATGGAGCGTCCGCCGGACCGAGGTGCGCACCGCGTCCGGCATCAATCGCTTGAGGGCCCACGTCGACTTCATGGCGAGGGGCAGTTCGTGTGCCCGCAGGACCTGCGCTACCCAGCCGCGGGCCAGCGTCCATTCGGTCACCGGGACGCAGGGAATGCTCCAGCGGTCCCTCAGGGATCCATAGATGCCCCACCGCATGGACCGCGACGCCGCGTATCCGTGGGCGGGGAGCTCCCGCCTCGTCGACGCGCAGTCGATTCCTCCCGGCGGGGCAAACAACACCACGCCGGTCCCCGCGGCGTCCTCCAGCAGCCGCTTCGAATCTCGCAGCTCCCGGGTGACGACCTCGGGCGGCATCTCCTCGTCGAGGGGGAGGTGGCTCCACCCATGCGACCCCACGCCGTGCCCGAGCGCGGACAGCGCACGCAGCTGCGGGGCGCCGAGGTGTCCGGGCCGGCCCATCCTCCCGGCCGGAACGAAGAACAGGCCTGGGATGCCGCGTCCGGCGAGCTCTTCGCCGGCCCTCAGGTGATCCGCCGTGCCGTCGTCGAAGGTGAGCGCGACGGCCCGTCCCCGCAGACAGTCCTCGGAGCCCAGGCGCGCATCGACCCTGGTCCCGCCGGCCGCGATCCCATCCAGCAGGGCGCGGAAGGAGCTCCAGGTGATATCGTGATCCGCCTGACAGCGCTCGACGATGCGGTGCAGCGTCAGCACGCAGAGCCCTCGTCCGTGCGGAGCGGTGGGCATGGCCTCGCCTACCCCTCCCGGGGAGGGCGGTAGCTCCCCAGCGCCATCTTCCAGGTCACCCGCATTCCCTTGGCCACCAGCGCTTTCGCGCGCCGCGACCAGGGACGCTCGTCGCCCAGATACCGCCGGCGAATCAGGAGGTCCTCGGCATCACACCGCGTCCGCCACCGCTGGTTCTTCTGCTCGGGATAGATCCGCTCGCGAGACCAGACGCGGTTCGTGTGGTACATGGCCGTGACCTGCGCAAAGCGGATCCAGAGGTCGGCATCCATGGAGTAGTCAAACCGCGGGTCCAACCCCCCGACTTCCTCGTAGAGATCTCGCCGCCAGAACGTGGAGGGTTGGGGAATGTAGTTGTGATCGTACATCCAGACGAAGCGGCTGAAGCCGTGTTCCCGCTTGCGTTTCAGCGGCCGGCCGTTCGCGTCGATCCAGGTGGCGTCCCCGTAGACGACGCGCGCCTGGGGGTGGGTCTCGAAGAACCGCGCGACCTCATGCAGCGACCCCGGCTCGAGGAGGTCGTCGGAGTTCATCCAGCACTGGATGTCCCCCGTGGCGCGGGCAAAGCCCTTGATGAGCGCGTCGGTCTGGCCGCCATCCGGCTCGCTGGCCCAATACGCCAGCTCGTTCGCGTATCGCCGGATCACGTCGACGCTGCCGTCCGTCGACGCCCCGTCGATCACGATGTACTCGAGCCGCGGGTAGCGCTGTTCGAGCACGCTGCGCATGGCGGCGTCGAGAAAGCGAGCCTGGTTGTACGAACACGTCACAACCGAAATGCTAGGCCACCTCACAGCGGCCCTCCGTGTAGATGTCGATGTGGTGCGCGAGCCAGCGCTGTTCCCGGTCGTCACCCGAGTCGGGCGCCTCCAGCCGGGCCTCGGTGTAGAACAGGCCCATGTCCACCAGGTAGGCGAGGTACAGGGGCGCAAGATGGGCCCGCCACTCGGGCCAGAGGGCGGCGACGAGGTCGTGCTGCCGGCCGCGGGACGGGTGGTACGGTTTTCCCGCGAGCGCCGCCTGCATAGCCTGGAAGTGGAAGGCGTCGTACAGCGGCGTGGTGCCCTCGACCGCCGCCTCCCAGTCGAAGACGTACAACCCCTGCGGTCCCACCCGGGTATTCCACGGGGTGAAATCCCGGTGTGCGGCGGAGAGCGGCAGCACCCCCGGCCCCAGGCGCTCCGCAAGAAGGGTCAGCGCATTCCGGCAGCGGAGAGACCACTCGCCGGACATCCGGGGTGTCAGGCGCCGGACCGCGGCCGCCATGCGGGCCCACATTGCGCTCGCCAGAAACGGCTTCTTCTCGACAAACGCATCGTGCAGCCGCCGGAGGAACTCGGCGTGCTGCTCCCCGAACCGGCTCGGGCCGATCCGGCCGGCCCCCGCCGTGGTGACCAGCACCTGCGCGCCGTCCCATCGGAACCACGCCAGCACCTCGGGGACTCTGCCGCGCAGGGCGTCCGCGGTCGACAGGCGCAGGAGGGTCGCCTGCTCGCGCTCCAGCGAGGCCTGGGCCGGGGCGTGGACCGCGATCTTCGCATAGGCAGGAACGCGGCCTCCGGATGTGATCACTTCCGCGGTCAGCTTTCGGTAGGCGCCCGAGGTGCCGATGCAGAAGGCCAGGCGCACATCCGGCTCCCCCACCGCCCGCGCCAGCGCCCGTTCCAGCGGGCCGACATCGCACCAGAGCCGCCGGCCGCCGAGCCAGGCTGCGGGGAGGCTCCGTCCGAGGAACCCCTTCACTCCGCTCTGGCCGAAGGCGCTCATGCCGGGGCGGCGGAGCGCGGGCTCCGCGGGCAGGAGCCAGCCGGATCTGTGCCGGCTGGGGCGGAGGAGGTAGGGTCTCCCCGTCCCATCCAGGGTCGGCCTCAGGACCGAGCTGAACGGGAGGGTGTCCATGGAGGGGTCAGCCTCAGCCTCTGCGCCGTACGCGCGCTCAAATGGCGCTGGATGATCTGCTGGACGGCCGCCGCCACCTCGTCCAGCGGCCGCGATGCGTCCACGACATGCCCGCCGCGCAACCCTCGCACCAGCGAGACGTAGGCGCCGCGTTGCCGGGTCGCGTCGTCGAAGTCGGCGCCGTGCTTTCGGGCGCGCAGCAGTTCCGGGGGCCCGTCGAGGAGAATGACCAACTCGGGGCGCGGGAGATACCGCGCCACCATCCGGGCGAGCCACAGCGGCCCCCCGAACCGGTACCGTTGGGGATCCACGAGCAGGTCGTCGTAATAGCGATCGAACAGGACGAGGGTCGACCGGACCAATCGGGGAAAGATGTCCAGCGCATACCCCAGCCAGTAATCCGTCCACCACAGCCCGAGTTTCGCCAGCGACAGGATCGGGCCGCGGGCCGGCTCGTACTCGAGGCCGGGCGTGTCGTCGCCTCCGTGCGCGCCCAGGGACGGGCGGAGGTGATACCGCTTCGCCGACGAGAAGAAGATCCCGAGCGCCTCCATCGTCCGCGCGATCACCGCGCTCTTCCCTGAGCCGTCGAGTCCAAGAAACGCGACCATGAGCCCAGGGGGCTGCAGCACGCGCCGGATCCCCCGCGTGACATCGCCGGCCCAATACCGCAGCAAATTTTGAGGGTGCGCCAGGCGCGTCTTTCGCGCCGCCGCCCGGCGCAATGTGTCCAGCTGCGAGCGCACGGTCTCCCAGCGGCGGTGGTGTGCCGCCTGAGCGATCAGCGCGGCCTCGGCCTTCGGGAAAAACCGCGCCAGCTGGCGCCGGCATCCCTCCGGGTCCTCGGCGAACAGGGCGCTGAGGCACGCCTCGTGCTCCCCATCCAACGCGTCCCGGCCAAACCACGCGCTCTTTCCCAGCTTCTTCAACAGGTAGTGGCCGAACTCAATGGACGGCGGGGGAATCCAGAGGCGCTCCTTGAACCGCCTCCGCCCGGCGAGGAACTCCTCGGGGCTCAACAACCGGATCCCCAGGTCTCGAATCTCGGAGGCCACATCCAACCCCAGGATCACAGGGATCCCCTCGGGGGTCTGCGACACCACGTCGTACCGGGTGGACGTCCCCCCATCATGGGTCCTGAAGTGCACCAGCCTCACCCCGGGCAGACGGGCGAGGACCCGCGGGACCTCGGGGAAGTGCTCGGGACGGACCATCAGATCGACGTCATCCGGGTCGACGTCCTCGGGATACGTCGCGTAGCCGTGGAGCACGCACCAATCGATCCCGGCCTCGTCCAGCGCCGCGCACACGTTGAGCAGCATCTCAGAGCACGTGCGTTGCGCCGACGATCCGGGGGATTCCCGGAGCAGCATGCGACCCTCCCGAGCGGTGATAGTAGGCCCACATAGCCGCCGCCCGCGCTGCGGACGACAGGGCGAGCCCCAGCCCCGCGCCCACCACCCCCCACGCGACCGTGGCCCACAGGCCGAAGGTCAGGACCGCGACCGTCGAAAGGCCATAGGCCCAGAAGACCTGGTCGGGCCGTTCCAGCGCGCGCAGGGCCCCGCTGAGAATGCTCGCCGCCCCGGACGCGACGAGGACAAATCCCAGCATCCAGAGCACATCGATGTATCCCTCGTACTGTCCGCCGTACATCCACGCCATGATGGGATGGTGGAACACGATGAGGAGCGCGCAGTAGGCGAGGGAACCGGCGGTCACCAGCGCCAAGGTCAGGGACGTCAGGCGCCCGAACTCCGCCTCCCCGCGGGCCCGGACGAGGGCCGGCACGAGCAGGATCGCCATCGCCGTGTACACATGCTGGACGGGCAGGATCAGATTGGTCAGCGCCTTGAACGTCCCGCTGGCCTCCAGGCCTCGAAAGACGGGAAGCAGCAGGTAGTAGATGTTCCCCGGGAGCCACACCAGGCCCATCGTGGCGGCCGACCACCGCCCGTACCCCCAATGATCCCGGAGGACCTCACGCGCCACCGCGGCGGGCGCGGACGGGCGGATGGAGAGGCGGAGACGCGCCGCCAGCCACAGGCTGGTGATCAGGCTCGCACTCCCCATGACCCAGAGCGCCGCGGCGATCGACAGCCACCCGTGCCGGGACAGCTCGAAGAGGCCGATGACCATGAGGACGAGGTACACCAGCCCTCCCGATGCGGCCAGGTGGGGCTCCAGGCGCATGTAGCAGGCCCGCCGCATGAACCAGAGCAGGAGGATGACGGGGCCCGCCGCCGCAAAGCCCAGCAGAGCGGAGGCCAGGACGCTCGGGCCGGACGCGCCGATCACCCCGCCGCAGATGCCGACGAACAGGCTGCCGGCGATGACGAGTCCCCAGTGACCGCCCAGCAGCGCGCGCAGGTACTCGGAGCGGCGCTCCTTGTACCTGCTTGGGCCGAACACCAGCATCGGTTCGGTGAGGAGCGCTTCGTGAGCGGTCCCCAGGAGCAGGAAGACGGTGAACGCGATCGTGAATGCCCCATACTCCTTGGGAGGGAGCCACCGCGCCAGCAGCACGTTGAGGAGGAAGTTAGAGACGGCGAAGAGTCCCTGGTCCATGACGGCCCAAAATCCTTTGGTGAGCAATCCCGCCGGATTTCGTGGAAGCATGCGGTGGCACATCTCCAGCCGATTCATTCATACCGGTCCCAACGGCTGTGCTGCAGCGCCAGCGGGGCCCGTTCTTGCCAGACCCCGAACAGGTCCCACGCGCCGGCGATCATGTCGGTGAGGGTCCCCAGGCCCCCCCGCGAGACCGGGAAGCGCGGAATGGCGAGCCGGGAATGGGAGCGCTGAAGCGCCCGCAGCGTGATCGCGGCCGCGCAGTCATAGCCCGCCGCCGCCGCGAGGTCCATCGTCTCCGGCGTGAAGTGACGTCTGGGGATGCCGAAGGGATAGGCCATCGCGCCGACCCGCTCGCTCAGGTGATCCTCCAGGATGGCCTTGGACTGCCTCAACTCGGTCTCCGCGGCGGACCGCGTGAGGCGCCTGAGGTTGGGATGGCTGTACGTGTGCGCTCCGAACTCCATCCCGGCGCTCCGCATCTCCCGGACCTGGGCCCACTCCAGCGGGCGGATGTCCCGCGCGTGGTAGAGCGTCTGGAACCGCTCTACCACGCGCGGGTGGCGCTCCAGCAGCCCGGCGGTGAGAAAAAACGTGGCCGGCACCTCGTAGCTCTGGAGCAGCGGGAACGCGTACTCGTAATTGTCGGCATAGCCGTCATCGAAGGTGATCGCGACGGCCGGCCGGTCCCCCGGCGGGCCGCCCGCCGTCTCCGCGGCCCGGCGGAATGGGACGATCTCGCAATGGGTCCGGAGCCAGCGCAGGTGCTGCTCGAACTCCTGTGGAGTCGCCGAGGCAAAGGATGCGGTGGACACGGAATGATAACAGAGAATCACCACCCGGGAGGAGCGCTTGGCAACGACCAGCTGCCTGCCGGCCGCGACAAGCATCTCCTTGAGCCATGCTCGCGGGCCTGTCATGTGGGCCGGCCTGGATCATCCGCGGCGCCGGCAGCGTGCCGCTTCGGCGAGGGGAGTCCCGGAGCTGCCGGTCGCAGCGGCGGGGACGCTCATCGCAACAGCAGCCCCACGGTGATCCCGGCGCCCGCGGCGAGGAGCGTGGCGAGCGTTCCCGTGAGCAGCGGAAGCCGCGCGCCGCCGCGGACGCTCATCGGAGCGGTCGACGCCCCGGTCTCGGGGGATTCCGGAGCGGGCGACGCCCCGGTCTCGGCGGAGGGGTGCCGGCCGGGCCCGAAAAACCACGCCGGAGACTCTTCGACGCCATCGTGGCGGTCGGAGCGGCCCGGGCGGGTCCCGGGGCCCGCGATCGTCGCGCCGGTCAAGACCACACCCAGGACCTGTGCCCCGACCGCCTCGATGTGCCGGCGCGCCAGCTGCGCGGACTCCACGGATGTGGTGCCGATGCGCGCGACGAGCAGCACGCCTTCGACCGCCGGCGCGAGCACAGCGGCATCGGTCACCGGCACCGTGGGGGCCGCGGCCAGCACGACGATGTCGACGTCGTCGCGGTCCTGAGTCAAGAACGCGCGCATCCTGCGGCTGCCCAGCAGTTCCGTCGGAGTGGCGGGCGGGGTGCCGGCGGGGATGAACCAGAGGTTCTCCACGGTGGTTCGCCGGATCACCTGCTGCTCGGCGATGCCCTTGCCGAGCAGGTCGGCGAGGCCCGCGCGCGCCCCGCGTCCGGAAGCACTCTGCAAGGGCGGCGCCCGGTCGAGCGCCGGGTTCATCAGATCGCACTCCACCAGCCAGACGCGCAGCCCGGCGTGGGCCAGGGCGACGGCGAGGTTGGCCGCAACAATCTCGGTCCCCTCGTCGCTCCCGGGGCTCGTCACCAGGAGGGTCCGCGGCGGCTGCTTGCGGAGGTAGAGGAGGTTGGTTCGTAAACGCCGGAAGGATTCCGCGAACACCGATCGCCGGTGCCGGGCCGTTTCTAGGAATCCCGCCGACGACCAGCGGCCGGCCCGGAGCGATTCCCAAAGACTCGGAGCGCGCAGTCCCGGGCCGGCCCCGGGTGTCCCGGCGAGCTCGGGCGAGATCTCCGGGATCGCCGCGAGCACCCGAAGGCTCAGCACCCGTTCGCCGTGTTCGGCGGACTTGATGGGGTCCTCGGCCTGCTCCTTGATGAACGCTCCGCCGACGCCGAGCACGAGCCCAAAGATCCCCCCGAACACCAGGCCGAGGAGCCGGCGCCTGGCCGGCGTGGCTGGGGGCTTCGCCGCGTCGACGACCCGAATGACGCTGCCGATGGAGGCCTCCGCGACGAGCGCCTGCTGCAGCCGGTCGGTGAGGGCCTGATGGATCGCCCCGGCTTCCGTGACGTCCCTGGCGAGCCGGGCCTGCACCACCTCGCGGACGGGAAGCTGCTTGATCGTGCCTTCGTACTGGTCGATCGCCGCCGCGAGCGCTTGATCGCGGGCGTCCAGCGCGGCGCTTTGGACCTCGTCCTGCCGCAGCTGCTGGATCAGCTGCTGGTAGACGGGATCCACCCCGTACTGCTCGGGCTGCAGGCTGCGGGCCAGCTCGGCGTCGAGCCGCTGCCGCGTCTCCGCGATCTTCCCGGCCACGTTGAGGACCATCGGGTGCTTCGGCGTGAACTGCTGGCGCAGGCCGGACAGGTCGATTTCCTCGGCGGCGAGCTGCGTCTGCAGGGAGTTGATCAAGGGGCTCGGCTGCCAGTGGGTCGGCGTGATTTCCGCCTGCTGCGCGAGGCGTTTCCGGGCGGCGGCGATGCGCGCCTGGGCTTCCTGCTGCCGGAGGCGAACGTCCACCCGGTCCGCCTCCAATTGGGCCAGCCGGGTGAGGCTCGTCACCGTCTTCTCGCTCAGCGGGACATCGCCGTACTGAGCCTTCGAATTCGCCAGGGCATCTTCGGACGTCCGCAGCTTCGGGTCCGTGTCGGCGAGCTGCTGCTCGATGAACTCGCGCATTTCTCTGGCCCACCGCCGGCGGGCGTTGAGGTCCATCTCGATGAGGCTCGCCACCACCGCGTTCGCGGCTTCGGCCGCGAGCGCGGGGTCGCCCGCGTCGACGTTGATGGCGACGATCTGCGTGTTCCGGAACGGCTGCACGCGCAAGGTCTTCAGGATGGCTTTGGCCGCCCCCATCCCATGCGCGGCGGCGAGGCGGGTGACGGCCTGGTCGGCCACCGTTCGGCTCTTCGCCAGAGCGACCAGCGTGGGAATATCCGGAGATTCGAGTCCCACGGAGGTGCCGAGGTCCTGGGTGGCCTGGCCGGGGTGATCGAGGAGGATGACGGGGGGCGCTTTATCCGCGGTGATCGCGCTCTGAGCCCGATACGACGGCCGCATGGTCAGGGAGGCCAGAGCGCCCAGCGCCAGCGCGGCCACGAGCACTCGAACGATGATCCCCCGCTGGCGGCGCAGGATGCCGAAGATATCGCGGAGGCTCATCTCGTACCCAGCAGATCCACTCCGGGTTCGCTCGTCGGCCATGGGTGTCATCCTCACTTGATGAGGTACCAAACCCCGGCGAGAAGGTTCGCGATGACCTGGAAGGAGCCCAGCCCGCTCATCGGCAGCACCAGGACGTCCCCGGGCTGTACCGTGACGTCCCGGCGGGGATCACGCATGATGGCCGAGAGGTCGGCGGTGATGAGCGTGCCGCCGGTCGGCAGCGCGCTCACCTGCGTGGGACCCGCCGCGGGGCCCGCCTGGATCTCCCGCTGCGTGGCGCCGTTGCGCCGCACGATATAGGCGGCGGCGGCGGTCCCCGGCCCCCGCTGCTCCGGCCCGCCGGCCATGGCGATGGCCTGGAGCAGGGTCATGGAGCCCTTCACCGGAAAGATGCCGGGGGTCCTGACGTCGCCGATGACGTAGATCTTGTTGTTGAGCTCCTCGGGGATCGAGAGGATGTCCCCGGGTGCGAGGGGCACATTGCGGTCCATCTGCTGGCGCAGCAGGAGATCATCGAGGAAGAGCGGCTCGGTGCCGGTCGAGCCCCGCGTCAGCGAGGCCTGCGTGACCGACGCCTTCTCGGTCAGTCCTCCCGCGAGCATCAGGGCGTCCAGCACGTGCATGTCGCCCTTGAGACGGTACCGTCCCGGCCGCGCCACCTCGCCCTGAATGGTCACGAAACTGGTCAGGTCCTCCGGGACCACGAGCGTTTCCCCACCGGCGAGCGGTACGTTCACCGCCGGCTCGCCGGCCATGACGCGCGTCAGGTCCACGAGGACGGATGGCTGTCCGGGACGGGAGAACTGCGCCTCCTTCAAACCGGCCGCCTCGGTCGGCCCGCCCCCCGCGGCGACGAGATCGACGAGACGCGCGCCCAGGGGAAGGTTGTAGGCGCCCGGATGTGCGACCTGGCCGAGCACCGAGACGTGCAGCGTTCGATATTCTTTGACGCTCACCATGACATGTGGATCGATGATGAACTCGGCATAGGCCTTGGTGATGAGCGCGGTCAGCCGCTCCGCAGACACCCCCGTGGTCGAGACGGCGCCGATCAGGGGCAACACGATCTTGCCGTCGGGGGCGACGGCCGCGTCCCGGGTGAGGTCGGGATAGCCCCACACGGAGATCTCCAGCACGTCGCCGGGTCCAAAGAAGGTACCGGGCGGAGCCGGGATGCCTGCTGCGCAGTTTAATGGAAGGATCAGAAGGGCGGCCATCAGGACCGTGGCGCCCGCGAACAGCCTGCCGCCTGTACGCTCGTGTTTCATCATCTTTGCCCCATCCTCTCCGCGTTTAGCTTCGCCCCTTCGGTGCATTCCAGACCCTCGGGGATGCACCGCGGACGGTACTCCAAAAGAGAGTTGTCGGCTGTCAGACACAGCCGAGGGCCCGGGACGGCTTAACCCGGCCATCACATACCGATAACAGTTTCATATCACGCTCCATCCCGGGGGAGAAGCGCCCCGATGATTCTATCGCGGCACCTTCGAGGTATGCCTGTAGTGGCCGAACGGGCGTGGGATTACGCCAATCGAGCAGGACAACCGTTCGCCCGTCAGGGCGGGAAGACAATCATCCAACCGGGCACGCGGTTCTTCGCCCGATGGAGGCGGGCTGCGCGTACGGAGGGTTATCCGGAGTCCCGGGGTGAGGTGTGCCTCTCGGGCTGCTGTTCGAGCAAGAGGTCGCGAACCCTGGCATCGTCGCCGTTTACAGCATCCCGTTCTTCCTCCTCCAGATTGAGCAGCCGTTGGTAGATGTCGTACGCCTCGGGCGACACGAGGCTTCTGAGCCGTGCTTCCAGACTCAGTTTCGTCAGGAAGACCTGCTGGAAGCGGATCTTTCTAAACATCCACACGCAGCGCCGATCGGCCTCGTCCAACTGCCTGGCGGTGTCGTAGCTGAGATCCTGCCGTTCCTTCACGTCTGTCAGGCGCCGGTAGCACGCCTTGAGATCCCGCAAGAGAGGCGCCAGTTCGGCGACGACGGCATCGGGGGCGATGGCGCCGCGGACGCCTTCCTTGATCAAATAGAGGACGCGGCCTTCGAGGATGTTGAGGATGGTCGTGAGATCCTGAAGGATGGCCTGCAATATGTCAGCGGCCTCGTCCGCGTATTCTACCGGCATGCGCCCCTGTCGTTTGCCCACGATACCATACCCCGGCCCGCGTCAGAAAGATATCGATCGCCCATGGAAAGGACATCCATCGGCGGTGGGCTGGGTATCCTGATGGTTCAGACTGGGCGAATCAGAAGACGGGGAGAACAGGACCGATCAGACCACCGCGCCGTCCCCACCCGGATGCCGCTCATCGAACGTACCCCCTGCGGATGGCGAACGCAGCGGCCTGGGCGCGGTCCCGCGCATCGATCTTGCTGAAGATGCTGCGCAGCCGGCTCTTGACCGTGCTTTCAGAGATGAAGAGCTTGTGCGCGATTTCCTTGTTGGAGAGTCCCCGGGCGACCTCGGCGAGGATCTCCGCCTCCCGTTCGGACAGCTTTTCGCCGAACAGGAGTCCACCGTTGCCGTCCTGCGTGATATGGGTGAGCCGGTCGAGCATCCGCCGCGTGATGCCGGGATGGACCATCGTTTGCCCCCGCCGCACCGCGTGGATCGCGCGCAGGAGGTTTTCGGGCGTAATGTCCTTGAGCACGTATCCCGACACGCCGGCGCCGACGGCGCCAAAAATGCTGGCGTTGTCGTCGGAGGCGGTGAGGATGAGCACATCCACATCCGGGGCTGACCGCTTCACGGTCCGGCAGAGCTCGATGCCGGACATGTCGGGCAGCGCCACATCGGTGATCAGGAGGGACGGGCGCAGGGATGCGCAGAACTCCAGCGCCTGCGCGCCGGTGCCGCAGGTCCCCACCAGCTGGAGCGATGGATCAGACTGCAGCACGTACTGCAGCCCCAGCAGCGTGACCGGATGCGCATCAGCGGCCAGCACTTTCACGTCTACGGCTTGTGTCAACAGACGGCTCCCCGCTGTCCCCGGATCGGACATCGTCGACTGGACGATCGCTCCGTTACCCTCTAGGGCTTTTTGACCGCTCATCACCCGGAATCCATACCCGGAATCCATGCGACGCGCTGCCCAAATGGTCTCCTGAAAACTCGTTCAGCCGCTACGAATTACTCATAGCACGGGCTCATTCCCCGTGAAACTAGGTAACTTCATATCTGTTCCCTGCAAAGTTGTGGACAGATTATCCAGGTAATCCCTTAAGTCTCTTCAGGGCGGTCTAAGGGAAAGACCTGCCGGGCAGGGCTTCCCCCCGCAGAGACCGTAATCCAGGGGGCGGGAGGATGAGACGATGGCGTCGCCCAGGGTTAAGGGTCGCACCGGCGGGCAGTGGTCGTGAGGTACGACTGGCGCCTGACGATCGCCTACATTGACCAGAGCGGGAGTGAGATGGAGCGGGCCCGCCTGCGGGGGCTCCTGGGGCGCACGCGGCCGGATGCCAAGATCCTCCGCGCGCTCGAGGTGCTGCAGAACGAGGACGGAGGGTTCCCGGGTGAACTCGTCCAGGGGCGTCCATCCTCGGTCGAAGCCACCGTGCTTGTCCTCGGATGGATGCAGGACCTCTCCACGCTCGCGCTTCCGCAGGGGCAGCGGGCCGTCACCTATCTGCTGACGGCGCAGCGGCCCGACGGGACGTGGGACGAGTCTCCCGGGCTCCTCAGGTACGCCCCATCGCCGCATCTGGTGCCGGGGGACCCGCGGGTCCAGGCCTTGTGCACTGCACTGGCTGCCTGGTGGCTCGCGCTTTTGGGATACCGTCAGGATCATGCGGTGACACGGGCCCTCGCCTGGCTCCGGGCGCGGCAGGCGGCCGACGGGCGGTTCTTGGGGTTTCTCCGGACGACCTGGGCCGCCGCAGCGGTCTTCCGGCTCGTGGAGGGAGCCGGCTCTTCGACGAGCGCGCGGGCGGTCGAGGCGCTGACGGGAGTCGGGGACGATCGATGGTATCCTGGGGCGTTGGCGGGAATGCTCGCGTGCCTGGCGGAGGCCGGCGCGCCGGCGTCGGCTCCCGTCATCCGGCGCGGGCTGCAGCGCTTGTGGGGGCTTGCGCGTCCAGACGGTTCGTGGTCCTCCGAGGATGGGGATGTCCACACCGTGGAGGTGACCCTCGGCGCGCTCCGCGCCCTCCTGCGCTGCGGCGCCGTTTCGCCGCCCGCGATCCAGGAAGCGTCGCCGGCCGGGGCCATCGAGGCGTAGCGGGGAGAGGCGCGGCCGGCCGCGTGGACGACTGTGCCGGGGAGGACATCCATGAGCGAGCAGGTGCTGCGGCAGCTCCAGGGTCTCGTCACAGAGGCGATCGAGGAGCGCCGGGGGCTGGTCGTGTACTCGCGCCTCCAGCCCGTCGAGATCGACCGGATGGCGCGCCGCGTGGAACGGGAGGCGATCGAGAAGGTCCGGGGAATGCTCCCGGACACCTCACTCGATCAACGCGTCATGGGCCTGCGAAACCGTCTGCAAAAGATGCAGGATGAGCTCGATCAGCTGGAAGGCCTCATCGACATCCGGGATCACAGCCGCCAGATGCAGAGCGACGAAATCGTCTGGCAGGCGTTCGAGGATATTGCCTGGATGCTCGGGATCGAGTAACCGGGGCGAAGCGGTGGCGCGACGGCCTAGCGGCGGCGGCCTCCGCGTTTCGCTTCGGTGTTTCGCTTCAGGTCGAGCAGCCGCTCTTCGCTTTCCTTGAGGAACTTGGCGAGTTTTTCATCGAACGAGGCTTTGGCGCGCACCCGCGACTGCCGCTCGGTGGGGTCGAGTGCCTGTTTGACGGAGAGGTCGAGCTTGCCCTTGTCGTTGTAGCCCAGCACTTTGACCTTGACCTTCTCTTGCTCTTTCAGGTAATCCCGCACGTCTTTGACGTAGGTATCGGCGATTTCGGAGATGTGAACGAGGCCGCTCTTGCCATCGGGAAGTTCTACGAACGCGCCGTAGTGGGTGATCTTGACAACAATGCCTTCCAGAATCGTGCCTGTTTCAAGGCTCATACGTAATGCGTGACCCTCCTAGAGAGATGCGAAGGGATTATAGCCTACGCTCTGGGGGGTGTCAATTGAAAAAAAGCGCGCGCTGGACGTTCGCCGCCATCGAACGTCAGTGCGGCATGCGCCCGCGGAGCGCGCCGAACGGGCCCGGCACAACCCGTCTCAGCCAGCGCTCCACCACCCCGCGGAGGCCCTGTGCCCAGTCCCTGATCGCGCGCCCGGGGGGCGCGGGGCCATCCCCGGAGCGCGGCTTCCCGGGCGATCCAGGATCGCGCGCCGCCGAGGGGACGATGACCAGTTCCATTTCCTCGGGGCGCAGCATGCCGAGCTGCTCGCGGGCGAGGCGCTCGAGGTAGCGGTCGTCGGTCTGGAGCCGGGTGATCTCTGCCCGGAGGGTCGCGTTCTCGACGCGCAGTTCCTGGCGGTGACGCTCGAGGCGCGCCGCCTCGCGCGCCAGCGTGTAGGCGCGGAGATACTGCGCGCCGAGGGCGATCACCATCCACCCGGCGAGACAGCCGAGGGCGATCATCAAGAGGCGCGGCCTGAGCGGGACGGCCGCGAGCCGATCCCCGCGACCCCCGGCCCCGGGTCCTCGGACGGCGCCCGCCGGGGCCTGATTCCCGCCCGTCGGACTGGGCCCCCGGCGCCCTTGGCCGTGGGCGCCGACCGACAGGCGCTGGGCGCCGCTCCCGCGACCCCTGCCCGCGCGCGCGCGCCGTCTCATCGCCGCGTCTCCCGTCCCACCGCCACAAGCGGCGCCCTCGGGGTCCGCCGGAGGAACGGCGCGATGAGCGCGCTCAGGGAGACCAGCGCCACACTGCGGGCGTATGGTCCCAGGCCCACCAGGCTGAGGAGACGCCTCCAGACCGGGGTCAGGGTCCCGTCACGCTGGAGGTGGAACCATGCCAGGGCCACTTGACGGAGGTACCGCGTGGTCTCCCGGAACGGCGGGATGCCGTCGTGCTCCTGAACGGGTCCGGCGCCCGCGTTATAGGCCGCGAGGGCGAGCGGAAGGTCTCCCTTGAACTGGTCCACGAGCCGCCGTAGGTAGACGGTGCCCGTCTCGAGATTGGCCGCCGGGTCGTCCATGCAGGGAGGATCGGTGAGTCGCGCGATCTCGGGCGCGCAGGTCTGCCCGCTCCCAAATTCCCTCCAGGTGACGGGCAGCACCTGCATGAGGCCGTGCGCGCCGCGAGGCGACCGGGCCCGCGCGTTGAATCCGCTCTCCACCGCCACCACCGCCGCCACCAGCGCCGGGTTGAGGTGATGGGCCTCCGCGGCGTGGTTGATCAGGGTGGCGTAGGGAACATCATGCACCGGACGGGGGGACGCGGCGTCATGGGGCAGGCGGACGACGGCGGCTGGGACGTGGACCGCCGTCAGGTAGAGGACTGCTGCTGCGAGTAGGAGGGCCGCCAGACAGATGATCAGATAGGGGATCATCCATCGGGGCGTCCCTCCCGGGCCGCGACCGATGGGCATCGTGGTACCGAGTTCTGGGACCGCGAGAAGAATCCTCCCCGCGCGGCGGCTACGGGCTGCCGGCGGGCCGGGCCGTTCGCGTAAATGCGGCCGCCCCGGCGTAGCGGGCGCGCGCGCCGAGGCGCTCTTCAATCCGAAGGAGTTGGTTGTACTTGCAGACGCGCTCGCTCCGCGCCGGCGCGCCCGTCTTGATCTGGCCGGCTCCCGTCCCGGCGGCGAGATCCGCGATCGTCGTGTCCTCGGTCTCCCCGGACCGGTGCGAGATGATCGCGTTCCAACCGTGGTCGCGGGTCATTCGGATCGCCTGCAGCGTCTCGGTCAGGGTTCCTACCTGGTTGAGCTTGATCAGGACGGCGTTGCCGGCCGACCGGGCGATCCCCTGGGCGATTCGGGCCGCGTTCGTGACGTAGAGGTCGTCCCCGATCAACTGGACGCGCGCTCCGAGCCGGCGCGTGAGCGCCGTCCACCCATCCCAGTCATCTTCGGCGAGCCCGTCTTCGATGGACACGATCGGAAACCGGCGGACGAGATCCGCGTAGTAGTCGATCATCCCTTCCGCCGGCCGGAGATCCTGTCCGCGGCGCAGCGCGTACCGTCCGTCGCGGTAGAACTCGGTCGACGCCGGATCGATGGCCAGAGCCACATCCCGGCCGGGCGCGAACCCGGCCTGTTCGATCGCGACCATCAGGAGGTCGAGGGCATCCTCGTTGGCCGCCAGATTGGGGGCGAACCCGCCCTCGTCCCCCACGCCGGTGGCGAGTCCCCGGTCTTTGAGCACGCGGTGCAGAGCGTGATAGGTCTCGGCGCCCATCCGGAGCGCCTCGGAAAATGTGGGAGCCCCGATCGGGGCGACCATGAACTCCTGAAACTCGAGGGTGCTGTCGGCGTGCTTGCCGCCGTTGAGGATGTTCATCAGCGGGACAGGGAGGGTGACGGCGCCGTCCCCGCCGCCGAGCCGCTCGAAGAGGGGGACGCCCGATTCGGCGGCCGCGGCCTGCGCGGCGGCCAGCGAGACCCCGAGGATCGCGTTGGCGCCGAGGCGCCCCTTGTTCGCCGTCCCATCCAGGGCGATCATGCGGCGATCGATCCCTTCCTGGTCGAGTCCGTCGCGGCCGGCCAGGGCGGGAGCGATCGTGGCGCGGACGTGCTGGACGGCCGTCCGGACGCCGAGGCCCCGGTAGCGCGCCCGGTCGCCGTCCCGCAGTTCCACGGCCTCGTGCGCCCCGGTGCTGGCCCCGGACGGCACCGCGGCTCGGCCCCGGGCGCCCGATTCGAAGGCGACCTCGACCTCCACGGTCGGGTTCCCGCGCGAGTCGAGTATCTCCCGGGCCGTGATGGCTTTGATCGCCGACATCGCTCCGCTTCCTCCCCTCACGCGATCCTCAGTTACTCCGGCGGGCGGTCCTCGAGCACGTCCACGCAGTCCTCCTGCCCGGCGCGCCCGGTCGGGATCGAACGCACCCGGGCCCGCAGGCGCCGCGTGACGAGCGATACGGCGACGATGTCGCCCGGATGCACGGCTGCGGCCGGATCGGCGGGGCGCCCGTTCAGCGTCACGCGCCCGGCCTGGCACAGCCGGTTTGCCAGGGTGCGGCGCCGAACGAGCCGGCTGAGCTGGAGGAACTTATCGAGCCGCACGCCAGAGCGCGAGCAGTTCATCGGTGGAGTATTCGCGCAGCGGACGTCCCTCGGCCCGCGCCCGCTCCTCCAGGCGGGCGAAGCGCTCACGGAACTTTGCGCACGCATCGCGGAGCGCCTGCTCCCCGTCCAGGCCCAGATACCGCGGCAGGTTGGCGATGGTGAAGAGCAGATCGCCCAGTTCCTCCGCCGCATGCTCGCCGTTGCCGTCCGCGGCCGCCGCCTCGAGCTCGGCCAGTTCCTCCCGGACCTTGGCCGCGGCGGCTCCCAGGTCCGGCCAGGTGAATCCGGCCCCCGCCGCCCTCATCTGTAAGCGCTGCGCCAGCGCAAGCGCGGGCAGGGCGCGCGGCAGGCCATCGAGCGCGCTGCCGCCGGCCGTACTCTTGGCCCGCTCTTCGGAGCCGTGAAGGCCCTCGGCGCGCTCCCGTTCCTTGATCGTCTCCCAGTTGGCCAGGACGTCGCCGGATCCGGAGACCTGCTGGTTCCCAAAGACGTGGGGATGTCGCCGGACGAGCTTTTCGACCAGGCCGGCGATAACATCGTCGATCGTAAACGTTCCCGCTTCACCGGCCATTTGAGCGTGAAAGACCACTTGAAGAAGCAGGTCGCCGAGCTCCAGCCGCAGCGAGTCGGGCGATCCCGCGTCGATGGCTTCGAGGGTTTCGTAGGTCTCCTCCAGGAGGTACGGGCGGAGCGATGCGTGGGTCTGCTCGCGGTCCCAGGGGCATCCGCCCGGCCCGCGCAGGCGGGCCATGATCGCGACCAGATCATCAAAGGCCGGCCGTCCGCCGTGCCTCGGTTCGTCGCGCCTCGGCTTGTCAGGCATCGATTCCTCCCAGCGTTGGTGAGATGCTGCGACCCGCCGGTCCGCCGTCTGTCCGGCGGCGCGGAGTGCTACCGGCCGGGCTGCCCGAGCGGCACCCCGCCCCGGGCGTCCGCGCTGGCCTGCGCCGCGAGGGCGTCCAGCAGGGCCCCGACCCGGTGGATCGTCTCGGAGAGACCGCCGCCTCCGGCGCGCAGCAGGATTCCGTCCGGGGTGAGATCGATTCCGCCGCGCCAGGCCGCGGACAGGACACGCATGCGGTCGCCCGTCGTCGACGGATCGGCGAGCCGGAACAGGATCCCGGTGCGCTCCTGCGAGATCGATGCCACTCCCGCCCGGCGGGCCAGCGCGCGCAGCCGAACGACCTCGGCCAAGAGCTGCACCGGCTCCGGGAGCGGGCCATAGCGGTCCCGGATACTGTCGACCGCGGCCCGGGAGTCCTCGACCGTTTGCGCGGCGGCGAGCTGCCTGTAGGCGGCCATTCGCTGCGCCGGCGATGGAATGTACGCGTCGGGCAGGTAGGCGCCGATGTCGAGGTCGATCGCCACCTCGGGCGGCTCGGAGACGATCTCGCCGCGCGTCTCCCTGAGCGCTTCATCCAGGAGCCGCATGTAGAGGTCGAACCCCACGGCGGCGAGGTGGCCGTGCTGCTCGGGGCCGAGCAGGTTTCCCGCGCCGCGGATCTCCAGATCCCGCATCGCCAGGCGCAGCCCGGACCCGAGCTCGACGAATTCGCGCATCGCCACCAGCCGCTGCTCCGCCTCCGGGGTGAGCCGCGCGCGCCTGGGATAGAGCAGGTACGCGTAGGCCTGCTGGTCCGCCCGTCCGACGCGCCCGCGGAGCTGATAGAGCTGCGCGAGGCCGAGCAGATGGGCGTCCTCGATCAGGATGGTGTTGACCCGCGGGATGTCGAGGCCGATCTCCACGATGGTCGTGCAGACCAGGACATCGTACCGCCCGCCCAGGAAATCGATCATCACCTGCTCCAGGCGTTCTTCGGCCATCTGCCCGTGCGCCACGCCGACCCGGGCCTGAGGCACCAGCCGGCGGATGCGGATGGCGGCCCGCTCGATCGTCTCGATGCGGTTGTGGATGATGTAGACCTGCCCCCCGCGGTTGAGTTCGTGCTGGATGGCCTCCCGGACCAGCGCCGGGTCTTCCTCTCGAATGAACGTCCGGATCGGCTGGCGGGCGTCCGGCGGCGTCTCCATGACGGACAGGTCGCGCAGCCCTGCCAGGGACATGTGCAGCGTGCGCGGGATCGGCGTGGCGGTCAGGGTGAGGACGTCCACCTGCGTCCGGAGCTGCTTGAGACGCTCTTTGTGGGTCACGCCGAACCGCTGCTCCTCGTCGATGATCACGAGCCCGAGATCCTTGAACTTCACCGACCGGCTGAGGATCCGGTGCGTGCCCACGAGCACGTCCACGGATCCGGCCCGGACCGCGTCGAGGATCTCCTGTTGTTCTTTGGAGGTGCGAAACCGGCTCAGCATCTCCACCCGCACCGGGAACGCCGCCATCCGCTCGCGGAAGACCGTGAAGTGCTGCTGCGCCAGGATCGTCGTCGGCACCAGCACCGCCACCTGCTTGCCGTCCATCACCGCCTTGAACGCGGCGCGGACGGCCACCTCGGTCTTCCCATACCCGACGTCGCCGGCCACCAACCGGTCCATCGGGCGTGGGGCCTCCATGTCCCGCTTGACCTCCTGGATCGCCTCCCATTGGTCGGGGGTCTCTTCGTAGGCGAACGCTTCTTCCATCTCCCGCTGCCACGGCGTGTCGGGGGCGAAGGCGTGGCCGGACCCCCGCTCGCGCGCCGCGTAGAGCTCCAGGAGTTCCCGGGCCATTTCCCGCGTCCGCTCGCGGACGCGGCGCTTCTCCCGCTCCCACTCCGTCCCGCCCAGCCGGTGAATCTGCGGCGCCTGTCCCTCCACGCCGACATACCGCTGGACGAGATTGATCTGGTCGGTCGGGACGTACAGCGCGTCCCCCTGCGCGTACTCGAGGCGCAGGTAGTCGCGCTCTCCGCCCCCCATGGCGAGGCGTTCGAGCCCCCGATAGACGCCGATGCCGTGGTTGATGTGCACGACGAGGTCGCCGGGCGACAGTTCGGTCCAGGTGGTGAGCCGGGCGCCGTCGCGGGTCCAGCGGACGTGGCGCCGCCGGCGCCGCCACCCCAGGATCTCCGCATCGGTGACGACCACCAGGTCGTCCAGGGTGAAGCCGGCGGTGAGCGCCTGCGGAACCGTCAGCACGCCGCCGGGCGCCGGGAGAGCGTCCAGCCGCTCGATCAGCCCGGCGGTAAGGTGGTGGTCGGCAAACAGCTCCACCATCCGGTGCGCCTGCCTGGAGGCCACAACGATCCGCCGGCCGGCCGCCACCCACTCCCGGAGCTGCCGGGTCAATCCCTCCATCTGTCCGGCAAACGACTCCACGGCCCCGAAGAGGATCTCGACCGCCTCCCCGCGCGGCGGCCGGTGGAGGGTGGACATCGCCAAGGTCCGGCGGGCGCTCAGGCGGGCGGCGATCGCGTCCCATGGCACGAAAGGGATCGGCGGGGCGGGCGAGATCCGTTCCGCCTCCTCCGCGCGCCGATGGGCGGCGGCAGCCTGCTCGTACAAGCTGCGGGCTTGACGTTCGAGCTCGTCCGGCTCGTCGAGCACCCAGACCGCATCCGGAACGAGGTCGGGCAAGAGCACCCCGGCCTCCCCGCCCGCCCGGGCCGGAAGGATCGCGATCTCGGACCGCTCCCGCACGGTCCGCTGGGTCTCCGGATCGAACGCGCGCACCGACTCGATCTCGTCGCCCACCCACTCGATCCTCACCGGATGATCATCGGTGGACGGGTAGACGTCGATCAAGCCACCGCGCACCGCCATCTCCCCAGGCCGCTGCACGAGCTCGGTGCGCTCGTATCCGGCGCCGGCGAGCCGGCGCACCACCTCTTCGAGATCGACGCGGGATCCGGCCTTCGCCGCCACGCGCACCGTATCCACCCAGCGCGGGTTCGCCACCGGAGACACGGCGCCCGCGGCGGACGTGACGATCACCTGGGGCCCGCCCCGGCGAAGCGAGTCCAGGACCCGCTGCCGCGCGCCTTCCCCTTCGACGGTGGGGCGGTCCTCGGGGTTGAACGACTCCCACGGCGTGAGCAGATGCAGCTCCCCGGCGCCGGGAGGGAGAAACGCCGCCAGGTCATCGGCCAGCTTCTCGGCCTGGTCACGTCCCGGCGTCACAATGAACCAGACCGGGGCCCGGCCCGAGGGCGTTTGGCTGCTCAGGCGGGTGATCAGCCCGGCGAGGACAAAGGCCTTCGCCGCTCCGCCGGGGCCGATGACCCATGGCCGCGCGCCCGCCTCGATCTGTTCAGAAATGAAGAGAAACTCCCGCCGGCCGGTCAGCAGCGGGAGCATCCCAGACAACGCCATCAGAGATCCTTTGCGCGACTACGAGACGGGTGGACGGGAGGGGGCCTCCATGACACGGCGGCCGCGGTACCAGTTGGTGATCGGAAGCCGGCGGTCCTTGCCGAACGCCTTGGGGGTGATCTTGATCCCGGGCGGGGCCTGACGGCGCTTGTACTCGCTGCGGTCGACCATCGCGATCACACGCGCCACCACCTGCGGATCGAACCCCTGCGCGGCAATCTCATCCGGAGACCGGTCGTCCTCGACGTAGAGCTGGAGGATGGGGTCGAGGATCTCGTACGGCGGGAGGGTGTCCTGATCCGTTTGGTTCTCCCGAAGCTCCGCCGTCGGGGCGCGCTCGAGGACGCCTTTGGGGATCGGCGGCCGGTCCGTGCCTGCGGCGCGGGCCAGGAGATTACCTTTGCTCCACTCTACGCTTCGATCGGCATTGCGGTCGTTGCGCCACCGGGCCAGGCTGTACACCAGCGTCTTGGGCACGTCCTTGATCACGGCGAATCCCCCGGCCATGTCCCCGTAGAGGGTGGCGTACCCCACGCTCATCTCGCTCTTGTTCCCCGTCGTGAGGACGAGCCAGCCCATCTTGTTGGACAGCGCCATCAATAAATTTCCGCGGATGCGCGCCTGGAGGTTTTCCTCGGTGACGTCGCGGGCCCGCCCGGCGAAGGGCGCGGCGAGGACCTGCTCGTAGGCGGCCGCCGCGGGATCGATCGGGAGGTCGAGGAGTTCGATGCCGAGCGCCCGCGCGAGGTCGCGGGCGTACCGCCGGCTGGCCTCTGAGGTGAACCGGGACGGCATCATCACCCCCTTGACCGACTCCGGTCCCAACGCGTCCACGGCGATGCAGGCCACGAGGGAGGAGTCGACCCCGCCGCTGAGCCCGAGCACCACCGTGCGCATCCCGTTTTTCCGCACGTAATCGCGCGTTCCGGTCACCAGCGCCCGGTAGACCTCTTCGGCCTCGCCCGGGGGATCCGCGATCGCACCGCCGGGGAGCGGCGTCCAGGTCCCGGCCGGAGCGTCGCGGGAGAGCGTGAAGACCGGGGCCAACACCCCCTCGCTCTGCAGCGCATCGGATGTCCGGATCGGATTGTACCGGCGGATGCCCCGGATCGCATCGATGTCTAGATCGGCGGTGACGAGGGCTTCCTCGAACGCGGGCCCGCGCGCCGCCACCCGTCCCGCGGCGTCGATCATCACGCTCAGCCCGTCGAAGACCAGCTCGTCCTGTCCGCCGACGAGGTTGTTGTAGGCCAGCGCCACCGCATAATCGCGCGCCCGGGTTTTGAGCATCTCCTCCCGGATCCGCCACTTCTGCGCCGAGTAGGGGGAGGAGTTGAGGGTGAGGCTGATCAACGCGCCTGCCAGCGATTGGGCGAGCAGGGGCCCGCCCGGGGCCCAGACGTCTTCGCAGATGTTCACGGCGACCGGGACCCCGTGGATCACGAAGACGGGGCTCTCCGACCCCGGCTGGAAGTACCGCTTCTCGTCAAAGACGCCGTAGTTCGGCAGCCGCATCTTATGGTACACGCCGGCGACGCGCCCGTCGTGCAGCACGGCGGCGGCGTTGTAGAGATGGTCTCCCGAGTCGACGAAGCCGACGACGGCGGTCGTGCGGGTGGCATGGCGGGCGATCTCGTCCAGGCACGTCAGGTTCTCCTGGACGAAATCGACCTTGATCAGCAGGTCTTCAGGAGGATAGCCCGTGATCGCCAGTTCGGGGAACGTCACGACGTCCGCCCCAAGCGCTTGGGCTTCTTCGAGCCGCTCGATGATTTTCCGAGTGTTCCCTTCGAAGTCACCGACGGTGGTGTTGATCTGGGCCATGGAGACCCGGAACCGCGACGTCATCTGGCGCTCCCTGGCGGCGGGGAGCTTCTTCCCGCGGCCCCCGGCGCCGCACAGCTACCACTTATTATAACACCGGTCGTCACACCGGCCTCCAACGTCGAGGGGCCCCGCCTCACGGCAGAGCCCCCGATGCCCCTCGGCAATCCGCGGTCGAATCCCTAGACGTCCAATCCCCCAGACGGTGAAGCCCGCCGGAGAAGGCTAGACGTCGTAGTACAGGAAGAACTCATAGGGGACGGGCCGGATGTTCACTTCCTGGAGTTCCCGCGTGCGCTTGTAGGAGATCCAGGTGTCCAGCAGGTCACGGGTAAAGACGTCGCCTTCCAGGAGAAACTCGTGGTCCGCCTCGAGCGCGTCCAACGCCGCGCCCAGGGATCCGGGCACGCTCTTGATCTTCGCCGCCTCTTCCGGCTCCAGTTCGTAGGTGTTCTTGTCGAGGGGGCCGAACCCGGCCCGGACCGGATCGAGCTTCCGCTTGATGCCGTCCAATCCGGCCATGAGGATCGCGGCGAACGCCAGGTAGGGGTTGCAGGAGGCGTCCGGGCAGCGGAATTCGATCCGCTTGCTGGAGGCCGCCGCCGGGCCGGAGAAGTACATCGGGATCCGCACCGCGGCGCTCCGGTTGCGCTTGCTGAACGCGATGTTGACCGGCGCTTCGTAGTGCGGCACCAGCCGCCGGTACGAGTTGGTCGTGGGCGCGCACAGCGCGAGCAGCGCGTCCACATGGGTGAGCAGGCCGCCGACGAAGGAGAGCGCCTCCGGGCTGAGCTCCGCGTATCCGCCCTCGTTGTAGAAGATGTTCGCTCCGCCCTTCCACAGGCTCAGGTGCGTGTGCATCCCGGTGCCGTTGTCGCCGAAGAGCGGCTTCGGCATGAACGTCACGGTCAGCCCGTGCCGGCGGGCGACGTTCTTGGCGATGTACTTGTAGCTGAGCAGGCTGTCGGCCATGCGGGTGAGGGGCGCGTACTTCATGTCGATCTCCGCCTGCCCGGCGTGCCCCACCTCGTGGTGCTGCATCTCGACTTCGATGCCCCACTTCTCCATCTCGAGCGTCATCTCGCTGCGCACATCCAGCTGCGTGTCCGCCGGCGGGACGGGGAAGTATCCTTCCTTCACCCGAATCCGGTGCCCCAGCCCGGGCTGGCCGGTGTTCCACGTCGCCTCCGGCGAGTCGATGCTGTAGCTCGTCCGGTGCGGCAGCACCTCGTACTGCACGTTGCTGAAGATGTAGAACTCGGCCTCCGGCCCAATGTAGCACGTGTCGGCGATCCCCGACGCCTTGAGATATTCCTCGGCCTTCTGGGCCACGTACCGCGGATCTCGTGTGTAGGGCTTGGCCGTGATCGGGTCGTTCACGTTGCAGATTACGGAGAGGGTGGGGATCTCGGTGAAGGGGTCCGGCCGCGCCGTCGCCGGATCGGGCATCAGGAGCATGTCGCTCTCCTCGATCGCCTGAAAACCCCGGATGCTGCTGCCGTCGAACCCGATCCCGCGGACAAAGGTCTTTTCCTCGATCTGGCCGGCCGGGATGGTGGCGTGCTGCCAGGTGCCGGGCACGTCCACGAACTTGAGATCGACCATCTTGATGCCGTGTTCTTTGATGTAGGCCACCACGTCGCGCGCCGTCATTTCCTTGCCCGCCATCTCCCCCACACCTCCGCATTCCCGTCCGGAACAGATTGCCGTGCTCGAGGGCAAACACAAACGCCTCCCGGCGCTCCTCGCGCCCGGGAGGCGTCACGGCCTCCGGTACAGGCTATAAAAATCTCCAGTTGTCTTTATACCACGCGGGTGATGAAGAAGTCAACCGCCCCGCGCAGGCGTCTGGGACTTGACGTCTAGCCGAAAATCCGCGGCTTGCCGAGGAGCGCGCGCAGCGAGTTGATTTTGCCGATGTGGTACCAGCGGTGGGCGCTGGAGAAGGCGAACGCTTCGCCGAAGTTCTTCCACATGCCCCGCGGACCCTCGGTCGGGGTGTCCAGGTTGGCCTCCGCCACCACCCGCATCAGGGCCTCATGGGTGTCGTCGAACGCCCTCAGGACCTCCGCGAATGGCGGGTAGCCGGCGGCGCCACCGGTCCCCGACTTGAACAGCGCGGTGTAGCGCTCCGGCAGTTCGGGTCCCGATGTTACGCCCGCCCGCTTGATGAAGTTCACATTGGAAACGGCCAGGTGTCCGATCTGCCAGATCACAGGGGAGAGGAGGGGCGCCGGCAGACGCCCTGCCTCTCCGTCGGCGATGTCGTTCACGCACTGCTTGACGATCTGGTGGCTGGTGGAAAGCTGGTGTTGGAGCAGAGCCCGGCTGTCCATTGTGGTACCGCCTCCCCGACCGGTCACTCGGCCTTTTCGTCCGATTGCATGATCCCGAAGATGTTGCCCTCGGTGTCCTGACACATGGCGAGATACCCCACGCCGGGGATCGCCATCTTGCCCTGGACGACCTTTCCGCCGTTCTTGGTGATCTTGGCCGTGAATTCGTCGACCGAGGGTACGTCCACGGTGTTGACCACATTCTGAGGCCCTTGACGGCGCGTCAGGCCGCCGTTGATCCCCGGCTGCTCTTCGCCGGTGCTGACGAGCCAGTAGTCCATCGGCCCGTCCCACTTCTTGATCGTCCACCCGAAGACCCGGGTGTAAAACTGCGCGGCCCGGTCCGGGTTGTCCGCGGCGAATTCGAAGTGGACCACTCTGGGCATGAATCTCCCTCCTCATCGGAATTCGTGGCATGTTAACTCTGCGCCTCGGGCGCTCAAAGGTCAAGTAACGTTTGTGTGCAGTGACATGTGCGCAACACCGCGGGTCCTCAGATGAAAGGAGTTCCGGGGCCAACACTGAAATTTCAGGTGCACGCCGTGGGAAAGGGGGTCACCGCCATGTCTCAGGTCTTGTCGGGACGCCGCCGCATTGATGTGGTGCCGCACTTTATGCGCCTGCACGAGTGGATCGCCCTCGAAGAAGGCTACTATGCCGCGGAAGGACTGGAGGCGGACCTGCGGCCGGACGTCATGCACCGCGTCTCCAGTCATGCCCGAAGCGACTACTTCAAGAGACCGCAGGATGCGCCGTTCTTCGAGGCGCAGCCCGTGGCCAATTCCGCCTGCGAGTGGGGCTCGGTCTGCAACGCCGGCGCCGGCATGGGCAAGTTTGTGCCGGACCTCTACGGCGTGGCGCGGTTCGTGATCTTCGCGCGGGCCGAATCCGGCCTCCGGCGGCTCAGCGATCTGCGCGACGTGCCGGTCGGCGTCGGCCTCATGGCCGGCAGCCATTTCACGACGCTCCGGACGCTGGAAGGCGTGCTGTCCAAGGCGCACATTCGCCTCGAGAACGTGGGCGGCCCCGGGCGGCGGTTGCTCGCGCTGCGCGACGGCGAGGTCGCGGCGGCCACGCTGCTCGACCCGGAGATTCCCATCGCGGCCGCGGAAGGCTTCGTCCCGCTCGCCGCGGGTGAGTTCCGCACGCTGTTCTGGGTGTCGCCGGACATTCCCGCCGACGTCCTCGGCGCGTACTTCAACGCGCTGCGTCGGGCCGACGGTGCGCTGCGCGCATCACCCGAGCGATATCTGCACCTGTGGGCCCGAAACGTGCCGCCGGCCCTCGCCGGGCCCCACAACTATGCGCGCTTCGGGACTGGCGAACTGCTCGTGTTCGAGCCCTATCCGCGCGATCTCTACGATGAGACGGTCGCGTTCGCGCGCCGCTGGGGCCTCGCCGGCAACATGCGCGAAGACGCGTTCGACGCGCTGGCGGCGACGGCTGGGGTGCGATCCGCCCCCTGACGGCTGCGGTCGGCACCCCGCACAAGGAGATTTACGCGCGCCCGCGCGGGCGCCCCTTCGGGCCACGACGGCGAAGGCGCGGCCGGGTCCGGCCTCGGGACTTGGTGGCGCGCGCCTTGGGGACCGCTCCGGCCCGCGTCCGCGTCTTGAGGGAACGCCGGGCCGGAGTGCGCTGCGTCCGCCGCCCGGCCGGCCTGCGGTGGGGCGGCCGCGATCCATCCCCGTCGCTCGGCGGGGCGCCGCCGACGGGAACCAGTTCGAAGCGGGTCGTGGGAGCCGGGATCGACGATCCCCGGACCATTCCCGGGATGATCCGGAAGACCGGACACAACACGACCTCGATCCGCCCGCCGCCCGGCGCAAACAGCGCGGGGAGGTTGAGCGTGCGCAGTCCGACGATGGTGATCGGGCCGGTCGGAGGGGCGGACAGCCACCGCCGCGAGATCTCGTAGGCGGGCGTCCCGGGGATGGTGACCGCGGTGACGCGGATCCGTCCCGCGGCGTCCCCGAAGGCAAACAGGAACGGGCGCCCCTCGACGATCTGGCTCCTGCCGCCAAAGAACCGCCCGGTCATGTAGACGTAGGCCGTTTCCGTCGCGGGGACGTCCCGAAACGTCAGGACCGTTCCCGTCACCGCCATCCGCGTGCGCGGTTGGAAATCCTCGAAGGGCATCGGGTGCACGGTCTCGACTTCGGTCCACTCCGACCCGCCCGGCGCATCGAGGAGGACGCCCGGAAAGGCGAGCCCGCGCTCTGTGCTGGCGGCCCTCACCGGGTGGATCTCCAGCAGATGGGGGATCGCGGGATGGCCGGCGGAGGCGTGGTCGGGCAGCACGCGCAGGAGGCCGGTGACCGTCACGCGCTGCTGGGTGGCCATGACCTCATCGAGGATCTGCGCGTAGGCGCTCCGCGCCGTCCCCCCGGCGGCCAGCGCCCCGGGCCGGATCGCGTTCTGGACGACGCACATCACCGTCCCCTCGGCCTCGTCGGCCTGCGGGGTGGGCGCCATCCCGAAGGCGATCCCGAGCCCGTACTCTCCGTCCGCGGTGTGCCGGGTGACGTATCCCTCGAGGGTGACTTCGGTGCCGGGCTGCAGGGGCAGGTAGGCGAGCGGCTCGGCTCCGGACACGGAAATGTCGCTTCCCCCGGGGGTGCCGGGAAGGATCCGGATGCCGGCCAGCACCCGCAGGAAATCCGCCGGCGTCCGGACTTCCGGCCGCCCCGCGGCATGCGGGGCCGAATGCCGCTTGAGTTCGTCGGACACCAGGATCGCTCTGGCGATCTCGCGCATCGGCGTCCGCGTGTTCCGGCTCTGCCGCTGGATGCGCAGGAACGCTTCCTGCTCGTCGACCCCCTCGCGCTTCATCAAGATCCCCTTGGCCCGTTCCACGAGCTTGCGGGTCTCCAGCGTTTCCTTGAGGGTCCCGACCTCCTGCTGCAGCGTGCGCAGCTCCTGGAACCTCGCCATCGCGATCTCGATCGCCGGGATGAGCTCGGCTTCCCGGACGGGCTTGACGAGGTAGGCGAGCACCCCGGCTTCCTGGGCCCGCT
>Ga0209804_1000348_pt1 | contig 39412 bp, 34 predicted proteins | sample GraSoiAngelo_139_FD_185896 | JGI IMG/M metagenome (GOLD analysis project Ga0209804, IMG submission 185896) | Grasslands soil microbial communities from the Angelo Coastal Reserve, California, USA - 14_0929_12_20cm (SPAdes) (version 2) | ecosystem: Environmental > Terrestrial > Soil > Grasslands ... | reverse complement strand
GAAAGACGTCATCCGCTCGATCAACAGGGTGCGAACCTCTCGAGAAAAACTGCGTGGCTGCATCCTGCAATCCGATCTCTCTAATTTTTTGTCCTGATCCATTGCATTATTTATGCAGAGGTCAATAGGGGGAGCGAGCGGTGGATTCGGAGATTATGGTCTTGGAATAAGCGTCGACAGATTTGGCAACGCCTACCTGACTGGCCAAACGACTTCGGGTGGATCAAATCCATTTCCCACAACAGCGAGCGCTTATCAGACCGCCTTGAACAGCCAATACGGGAATGTGTTCATTACCGAACTTGGCAACGCGCAAAACGGGTCGCGGTCTCTTGTGTATTCCTCGTTTCTCGGTGGTTCAAGTGCAATCATAGTAGGCGATATGGGAAGCAGCATTGGCCTCGATTCCAGCGGAAAAATCTATGTCACGGGCGATACCACGTCAGCCGATTTCCCAGTGACCTCAGGGGCCTTCCAAACGACGAACAGCGCCGGGGGCAAAGCGTTCGTCGCAGCATTTGATCCAACACACTCAGGGACGCAATCCCTCGTTTATTCAACGTTACTGGGGGGCACAAACGGCAGCCAGGGCGAAGTCGCAAACGCCCTTGCTGTCGATAGCAATGGGGACGCGTTCGTCGCCGGTTCAACCTCCTCCAGTGACTTCCCGACTACAAGCGATGCCTTCCAGACGGCACTCAAGAACTCCTCGTGGGACGCTTTCTTGATCGAACTAGATACAACCGGAGCAAGTCTGTTGTACTCGACGTATTTCGGCGGAAGCTGCGCTAACGGCGACCTTGGAAACGGAGTGGCTATCGATCCTGCCGGGAAGGCGCATCTGGCTGGGGCCACGTGCTCCGCCGACTTGCCAACAACCGCTGGCGCCTATCAAACAACTTTGGCAGGTACACGGAACGCTTTCGTCGCAGAGATACCTCTCCCTACGTCGGCTGTGTCTATCCAGCTTACTCCGCAGAACCCGACACTACTTACGGGGATGGTTCAGCAGCTTTCGGCCATCGCTACCTTAAATAACGGCAACACACAGGACTTTACGGGCAGGGCGACTTGGGTTTCTTCTAATCCGTCCGTCCTCACTGTCGCAACGCTTCCGCAGGGCTTCGCACTTGGTCTCGGCGTTGGTACGGCCGATGTCACGGCGACTCTGGGTGCCCTGACGGCGAGCACAACTGTCACTGTTGTTTCGGTGCCACCAGCTCCGACCATAACGTCTGTATCGCCAACCATCGGCGCCGTGGGGACGCAAGTAAGCATTACCGGTTCCGGCTTCGGAAATGTGCAAGGAAGCGGAACTGTGCAGTTGGGTAGTAGGCCCGGCGTTGTCGTGAGCTGGAGTGACACCGCGGTCGTCGAAACTGTAGCCACGGGTTCCGTGTCGGGCACAGTGCAGGTCCGGCCCAGCGGGACTCCCTCAAACTCCGTGCCTTTCACGGTAATCACAGCAGCGATTACGAGCGTTTCGCCAACCAGCGCAGCTGCGGGAAGTCAGGTGACCATCACAGGATCTGGGTTTGGAAGTGCGCAAGGCGTGGGACAGGTTTGGCTCGGAACTGCCCCTGCGCAGGTCAGCAGTTGGAACGATACCCAGGTTGTGGCTACTGTTTCTGCCGGTTCGAACTCTGGCACAGCTCAGGTATTGCAAAATGGCGTGTGGAGCAACTCTGTTGCTTTCACGGTTACCGGTGGAGCGCCGCACATAGCCAGCATCAACCCGAACACAGGCAGTTCCGGAACCGTGGTGACGATCCAGGGAACCGGTTTCGGTTTTTCTCAGGGAAGCGGTATTGCCTGGATTGGCGCCGCGCAAGCCTCGGTAAACTCTTGGAGCGATACCCAAGTCTCCGCTACGGTTGCGGCGAGCGCTGTAAGCGGTGTCGCGAAAATCCAACAAAACGGGCTTTGGAGCAACGCGGTTACTTTTACCGTCCCTTCTAGTTCCAGCTCCCAGTTGACGCTCAATCCCAATGTGATCAGCATGGTCGTCGGCGATACGCGCTCCGTTCAGGCGCTTGGTTCAAACAGTCAGCCCGTCACTGGATTGACTTGGACGTCCAGCGATACCACGATTGTCACTCTTTCCACCGATGACCCGCCCATCCTCACTGCGGTCACTCCTGGAAACGTAACCATCACTGCTGGAGGAGCTTCAGCGGATGTTACGGTCTATCCTGGCTTGGCGTTGCCGCCTGGAACGGTAATATGGTCGAATCCAGGAGATGGCTCCGGTGTTGCAGGTCAGTTTCCAGCGGTTCCCAGTGCGAGTGGAGTGGACGTGTTCGCGCAACAGAACGATGGAAGTGTGCAAGCTGTCATGAGCAATGGGGCCGTGGCTTGGACGACGCCACCGGGCAATTTCGATTTGGTGTTGCCCGACTTTCAGGGTGGTTACGTAGATTGGGGCTTTAATGCTAATTCTGTGCGCAGACTCGATGGAATTACCGGCAAGCCTTACCCTGCCTATACTTCGCCCTATAACCCCCAATATATGGGTCTTGCCGAGCCTTCTGTGCACACGGATGGCACCATTTTCACCATAGAGTATGCTTGCGCCTTCGATGCCTGCGGCGACGCGCTTGGTACTCCCGACCCCACGGATGGCGCCTGGGTGGTGGGTGTTGATCCTTCCACGGGTACGTCCAAATTCAAGGTTCCCACAGAGAATTGGACGACTCAGCTCACCGTGGATGGTTTCTGTGGTGGTTTTGGAACGAGCACTGTGAATGTGAACTCGTTTCCCGGCAACCCAATGACCATCGCTGGCGATGGATTCGCGTACACAAGCTATGTGTCGAAAAATTCTATCGAACAACGAAAGCAGTCGGCTACGGAGCCTTTTCCCGTGGCCGCGTATTCTTATTTCGATGCGCTGCAGTTGGACACAGAAAATGGAAATCTAGGCGCTGCCTTGGGTGACCTTGGCTCCTTGGAGCAGATAACCGGACTTCAATTCAGCGGACTGAGGTACGCGTTGGAGAACGGCGATCAGTTTGATGCAATCAACGACGTAGCGAATATCACGCCGACTTTCCGTCGCCTCTGCAATAGCACGAAAACGGTCGTCACGAAGCTACACATTTTGCGCGTGGGAACGGATGGTTCGTCCTCGGACACGATCGTGAACCAGTGGAAGGATACCGTTGCCAGGGTGTACGCGCCGACTCCCGGTGATACTTACAACTATACGCAGGTGGCTTCCGGACCGGGAGCGAACGTCGGAAACGTTCAATATATAATCACCAATGCCGATCAAGGCGCAATGCTGAGCTGGCAGCTCGGGCTAGGCGGATATTGCGCGCTGGCCACCGACAGTGGCTGCAGCGGCGGCTATCTGGCCTCTTCAAGCGAGTACCATTTGACCACCACGACAGCGGGATCGGTAGCTTCGGACGCCATTATGAGCCCGGCCGTGGCTGGTCAGTATGCCGTCTTACCGGTGCTCCAACTCCAGGATGGATCGTATGTTGGCCAGGCCCTCTCTTATTACCTAAATCCGGCGCTATTGGAGACCGAAAAGTACAATAATAGGCCCATTTGATGCGGGTTCCTTGCATGTCTGCATTGTGCGGGTTATGCTAACTGTAGGTTACTGTACCATGCAGATTCGAAGATCCCCGCGAAGCGTTAAAATCGCCTGTAATAATCAGGGTCTGAGCCACTTTTCCGGAACCTACTTCTTTAACGAATTCCTGCGACTGCTGCATATCCGTAACTTTCTAGCTGGGAGAATTCATTACCCACGGCACTGTCGGGACTATAGCATTTCGCAACTCTTGCTCGCTTTGGTCTATGTCATCTTATTGGGACTCGATCGGATCGAGACGGCATCTCTCTTACGCCCGGATACAACCTTTCACTACCTGACCGGCTTGCCCAGCTTTCCGGACCCACAGACCTTACGACGATTCTTGTTGAATGCCCCGGCTGATCTTCACAAGGAGTTACATCGCATCAATGATCGCCTGTTGCAAAGGTTCATCCACGTGCCGGAGCGTCGCTCGCGACTTATCTTCGATCTAGACAGCACCGTGATTACTTCGTTTGGTCGCCAAGAAGGTGCTGAGGTTGGCTACAATCCGCGCTATCGCGGCAAACGATCCTATGATCCGCTGCTCTGTGTGGAAGCAAACTCCGCGTTCCTCTGGGATGTCGAACTGCGACGCGGCGATGAGGGAACCTGGGCGGGCAGCGAGGAACTGTTGGCCTGCTGTTTTCTCTCCACACCTTCTGACATCCGAGAACTCCGCGTGCGAGCCGATGCGGGCTTCGGCTACGGGCCGGTGTTGGAGATGCTGGAAGTGCGTTTCGCCCAGTATTCTGTGGTTGCGCGCATGATCCCCTCCCTGAAGCGCGCGCTCAGAGGTTTGCGCTATGAACCGATGAATTCCAGCTGGGAGATCGCGGAGTTTGAGCACCATGTCCACGGTTGGCCTGACGCACGGCGTTGCATTGTGGCACGGAGAAAGATCTCGGAGAGTGATCCGGCGCCGACTTTGTTTACCTTGGAGCGTTATGCATATCGAGCTTGGCACACGAATCTGCCCCTGACACCGGCCGGTGTTTGGCACTTCTACGATGGTCGCGCCGGCATGGAGCGACGCATCCGGGAAATTCGTGAGAGCTATGCGCTGACGAAGATTCCGACTCGCGCTTTTGCGGCCAACGCCCTGTATCTGGAAGTAATTCGTCTGGCCTACAACTTGGTCACAGCTTTTCAGCGGACTTGTCTTCCCGCGGAATGGCAAAGCTATACGTTGAGCAAGCTCCGGCACAAACTGTTCTGGCTGCCGGGCGAGCTTACCCGCCCGCAGAACCGACCTACTCTGCGCTTAGCAAGTTCGCCTCTTATTGAAACCTGGGCAGAGAAGATACTGCATCGGGTTCATAAGACAAAACCGCTGGAGGGTTGAAGTTACTCTGGTGAAAATCGGCCGACTGCTGCATAAATTTTCGGCGCAAATGCCGATTTTTGGGCGAATTCGCTCAACAACGGCGAAGTTAACGCCGGTTTTAGGTATTACGGAACGTCTACCATGATTGCCTTCGATGCTTCCGGCAACGTGAAGTGGACCATTCCCGGGTACAACGCGGACATGGCCACCGCAGACGGCGGCATCGTCGCAGACACGGGAACAGTCTGCACGCCTAACGGTTGCACTGCAGGCACCGCAGTTACTTTCGACGCCAACGGCAACGCCACCGGCCAAATGGCAAGTTCCCCGGGGGAGTCCTGGACTGGAGAATCGTATGCCACCTTGGGGGGAAGCATCTCCGATACGGGACAGCAACTATTCGATGTTGACGTAACCAGTTATTCGGCGACAGCCGGGGGTAACCCGTCGCAAAACGGCACTGCAGTTCCAGAATGTCCGTGTGAGGTTCAGACGGGAATTACTAGCACCGCGTCTAAATTTTCTTTCCCTAAGCCGCAGTTTGCAAATGGCTTTAGAAGCCAATCTAGCTTCACCGGCTCAAGACTCATGCTCGCAAGTTACCCGGCGCACAGGGTTGCTCTTCTCAGTCCGTTCCTAACGTTCCCGAGCCGCGCAATGTTCACCCCTCAATTGGGTGGAGGAAGCCAAGTAACAGACCTTCTCGTGGTAGGCGATCCGGGGGGAACCGCAAATGACTTTGAAACGGCCGCACAGACTCTTGCGACGGTCGCGAATCTCTACGCCACAAACCCACCCAATGCGAGCAATCCGAGCCTGCTCAAGTCTGGCGATTTTGTGATCCCAGGTGACCCCACAGCTGACCCCGCGTTCCCGAAACCCTACTTTCTCCGCGTCCATAGTGTTTCGGACATCGCAACTCAATTGGCCAACAACAATCTTATTACGGGGGCCGTTGTGCTCTTCATGCATGGAGGTACCAGCAAGAGGACCGGTGAGTCCGCTCTTTTCCCGTATCAACCCCCCAAGGGTGTTTCCGCGCCAAACAGTGCGCTCGTTTCATACGACAATCTTGCTGTATTTCAGGGCGCGCAATTAGGGCCTAAAGCTAGCCTGACGCTGTACGCCTGCCATGGCGGTAGAAAGGGCAAAAACCCGGCAGACTCCACTAGCCCCATATCCATTGCTCAGGCGTTGGCAAACACACTAAACGTGACTGTCTATGCGTGGAAGGCTGGTATGTTCTTTGATGTGAACCCTGCTACGACGGCCATATCGCCCTGCACCAACCCGCCCTCGCCTGCCCTAAAAACCTGTCCTGTTTTTCTTCCCTCCAAGCCCCTTTACATGTTGCCGTGGGGTGGCGTCGGCGTGCCACCCTGTCAGTTCAAGCCGAATACCAGCGAGCCGGAGGGCTGTGGTGGGAATCCCCTTAGTCCGAGAGGATCACAATGAAGAGACTCCTCAAGTTGACGATTGCGATGTTCCTCGTGCCGGTCGGCGTGTGTGCGCAAACTCAGATGCCCACGGGCCAGTCTTCCGAAGCCAACGAAGTTAAAGCGGTTGTGCAACAATTCTGCAAACTGGACACGGAAGGCACGTGGCTGGGCCCCGAACGGTGGCATGAGCTAACGGATTTTTTTACTTCCGTTCAATCGTGGCCTCCCGATGATTCCGTTTCCGTTCTAAAAAATTACAGTCTCGGTGAGGCGAAGAAGAGCGTTGTTGACGGGACGGTGTATTACGAAGTGGATGTGGATTACTTCGTATGGGGTTCGATCAACTCCTTCCTTCGTTTTACGCGAGCTGAACTCTCAAAGGGGAAAAGCTCTGCTGCGGGTGAGCCGGTTGAGCGGGTATCGCACAAGTCTCTTTCGCTCACGGACAGCTTCGTGATGGGGGGGCCGATCTGGAACGAAGAGAAGACCAAGGGGACCCTGCGGTGGCGAATGAATGGGCGCGGTGGGTCTAGCAACGTAAGTGTGGATGCTGCCATCCGCTGGGTGACTGAGACGCGCGACAAATCAAACGACCCGGCCATGAAGTACAACGCGGAGAGAACCCTTGCAATCTTGAAGAGTCTATCGACTGGAGTCCCTGTACCGGCGCTGCCGGCAGTGACTGGGACCGCCGAGGAATCTCCGTCAAAGGTCGCCAGCCGGTTTGTCGATCTGGAGAGTGGCTTACTTCCTGACCAGTGGAGCGCGCTGGGAGAATTTTTTGTTTCGGTTCCCAAACCGCGGTGGAACAAGGTTCATATCGTTGACTTGGTTAGTAGTGACGCCGAACCGAAAGGGATTAAAACCAACGCCGAACCGAAAGGGATTGAAACCAACGGCGGTACGACCGGGTTTGATGTTCCCACCAATTTGTTAGGCGAACTTGATTCGTCACTGCGTCTTTCGAACTACCCTTCCTTTAGAATGCTGCCCGGCAATAACAACAGCGCGTGCTACGGCGACGACTATCTCGGAATTACATTGCTGCTGTCTGAGAAGCACTGGCAAATTGCACAAGACGCGACAGTGAAGGAACTTGATGGCCCGCTTGCATGGAGGATTGAAGACACTTTTTTCGAGCCCTTCATTACTCTAGACACTGCCATCCGCTACGTGACGCAAACGCGCGACAAGACCGCCGATCCTGTCATCAAGAAGAATGCTGCGAAGACTCTTGCCATTCTGAGGAATTACAAGCAGGGTACGCCCCTACCGAAGCAGTTTTTGTCTGGTTCTCGGGCCCCTTGCAGCTGAACATCGTCAAATGATGAGAACCCTGTTCACAATCGCTGCGTTTATCATAGTCCTCGGCGTTGACGTAGAAACGCAGACAGCATTAGCCCAACAGAGTTCCCCCAAAAAAATTGTTGAACATTTCTGTAAGTTGGATGCAGAAGGAAACCAGCTCAGCTCAGAAAGCCAAAAGGAACTGTCGGCCTTTCTCTATGACCAAAAACCCTGGGCGCAACATCCGGAGATTACTGTTGTAAAGGAGTATGTAGTGCGCGCTCAAGACATTCGAGGCGACACGGCCCAGATCGTCGTGGAGTACAGCGTGTGGGGCCAGCTCGATTCTTCCCTTCGATTTGCGCGCCTAACGGGGCCCTCCGAGAATCACCCGATTCAGATCCGGGAGTACATTTCCATGATTCGATCCGACAAGCACCTCGAATTGGGAACCGATGGCCGATGGCAGGAAGTGCAAGACGTTCCCCAATGGCGGATCAAGACGATTCCATCTTCACCGCATGTCACTGTGGGCGCTGCAATGCGCTATGTCCAGGAAATGGGTTACAGATCCATAGGCCCGATCATCAAGAGAAATGCGCAAGCCGCTTTTGCTGAACTCAGCGGGCTAGTGCATGCACAATTTCAGCAATCGGCGGAGCCTCGGCAATCGCCTTCGGAGGTCTTGGCACAATTCGTTGCATTGCAAACAGACGGCAAGGGGCTGACGGCCGAGGGTCAGAAGGAACTGGACGCTTTGCTTGTTCAGCCCGCGGCATGGCCCAGGGACAAAATCCATATTACGAGGGATTTTGTGATCAGAAACGCCGTCCTCATGGGAGCTAAAGGCGATCTTTACGTCGAATACATTGCGCTGGGTGATCTGGATTCTTCGTTGCGTTTCACGAATGGAGTTCCGGCTGGAGTCAAAGTGCGCGAAGGCTACACCCTCGTCCTGAGCAACAAATACTCCCTGGCTGGAGCTAGCGGCAAACCCACGCAAGAGTTGCTTGGCCCCAGCAGATGGAAGATCGCGGATTCGCCTCCAGAGCAATGGATTACTGTGAATACGGCGATCCGCTACGTCACGGAGATGCGCGACAAAACGACCGACCCGGCCATCAAGCAGAAGGCCAATCAGACGTTGGCCAAGCTAATGGGCATGCGGTAAAAACCTCAGCGATGGTGGGTCCGATTAGGGTCCAAAAAGTCGTAGCAAAGGGTTTCTTAGAATACCAATGACGGACTGTCGGTGCCGTTAGGTATCACTAACTTCCAGCAAACTGCCACTCTATCACAGCAGAGCTAATCAGTGTGAACCTAGTTCAGAATTCTCCGGAATTTCGGCTTGCCATCCGCGCCGCGGAATTTGGGCCGGAAGCCGACTTCCCGATTAGCAGTAGGTGAAAACCTTAAGGCGAAGGAATTTCAATGCGTCGAAGAGAATGAGGGGCCATTGAGGGGCCAATAAGGATTCCTTTGCATTCCCTATTGTTCTTTTTCAACGTCTTAGCGCTCCCTTGCATTCCTTCTAACTCTTTGAAATTCCAATCGGTATTGTTTTCGATCCCCACCGCCCCTACGCCCCTACCAATCCCTATGGAAACAAATCGCCATTACACTCATTGACCGCCGGGAAACCAAGATTCACGCTGTAAGGTGCTGAAAAATGGACTCAGAGCTACCGGGCATCACGACAAAAGTTCGAAAATCGTCTGCTAGGGCCGACCAAAACATCTCGCGTATTTTCTTTGGCTTATCAAAAGGCCTCTTCACCCCAAACTTCACTGTGGAATTCTCCCAGACAGGAGGTCTGGAGTCACAAGTCGTTTAATTTTCATGAGTTCGCTGCACGCTGAATATGTTGAAAACGCGGGTAGGCAGGAGTGCTATTCAGAAATTGTTGAGCAGCGGCAAGTTAGGTGCGCGGTGCTAATAATAAGTGAGTATGGGGAACCGTGTACATTTCTTGTCTCATCGATCTCTCGTCTCGCGTGCTCGGTCGACCGGCGAAACATCAATCCATTTTACCATTCCCGTGGCTTTAGCCTGCGTTCTTGTAACCCGTGGTCGTTGGTGTCCTCGCGCACGACGAACCCTATCCCTAGCACTGTCTTGATAAGCCTCTTTTCGTATCGTCCGTCTACCTTCCCTCGCAGCCGGGCCACATGAACGTCGATAATCCCGCGCATTTATGCGACGGCTCACCGATCTAGTCCAGAATCCCGAACGCGGGAACATGGTCCAGCGGCTAGGCGGGATACGCAAGGCGCGTGCGGCGAATCCGTCGCGAGGCAAAGGCAAGAAGGGCGGCTATCGATACCTGTTCCTTTACTTGGAGCACAAGCAGCTGCTGTACCTCTTGGATAAGGATGAGCAGGAGGACTTAGACGATGACCAGCGGAAGGCGCTCAGAAAGATGGTCGCGGACTTGAAGAAACATTGGGGAGGTTCAGTATGGCTAAGACCAAGAAGAAGGTAATCAACATTTTCGACGATCTGCGGCAGTCCCTTGCTGACGCGCAGGCATACGAGCGCGGCGAAAAAGTTGACTTGCGTGTGATGGAGATTGCCGCTCCCCCGAAACCCATGAAGCCCAATGAGATTCGTAAGGTCCGGGAATCCTTGCACGCGAGTCAGACCGCGTTCGCGCTTTTTCTCTGCGTCAGTCCAAAAGCGGTTCAGAGTTGGGAGCAAGGAATTCGACGGCCACAGAGTACGGCGTTGCGCTTGCTCCACATTGCCAAAAAGAATCCCAAATTCTTACTGGCAACTGCGAGCGCACGCTCAAAGTAAGAGTTTTTTCGTTGCAAGCAACACTGCGGATTGCGTTGCTGGCTGCGATCGTCGACAGCTAAAAGAGATCTCGTTGCTTAGTTTTGGCCTTCGTCTTCGCTTTTTTCTTGGCCTCGAATTCTGCTGTCCCTCCCGAGAATTCCGTAGAGCCCATGGCAAATGTTATACCCGCAATTGAATCGAAGGCTTAAGCAGCATGCGGCCCTGCTTGAGTCTCTGAATTGATGTACGGGCCCGCAAGTGAGACGGTATGGGTGCAAATTGCCAAGGCCCAAGCGGCAACGCGTAGCATGATGGATTTGGGCTGTTTCAGGCAGCCCGTCACTCGTAGCGGTGGTGCAGTCCACCGACCTGCGGAAGGGCCACGACGGTCCCCATTTCCGGCGGCTGCATCGCTCGTGGCTCCGGCGCGTCCTTTCCCAACGAAAGATGCGTTCTCGATCGATGGTAGTATTCGAAATACGATTGGAGCGTTCTTCGTAGCGAGCTTTCGTGGAACACGATCACATGATCGAGGCACTCCCGACGAAGCTCTTACCGGGCGGGGAGGGCGGGGAGGGAGCAAGAATGCATACAAAGCGAATCGGGATTTTGCTCTTCATCGTCGCGGGACTTTCCATCGGCGCTTCGGGTACCTGGGCTCAGACAGTGACAGGAACGTTGAGCGGCCATATCTCGGACAAGAGCGGCGCCACCGTACCACAGACGAAGGTCACTGCCATCAACGAGCAAACGGGAGCGATTCGTGAGGCCACAACGAATAATGATGGTTTCTATCAGTTCAGCTTTCTTGCCATCGGCAGCTACAAAGTGACCGTCGCTCTGCAAGGCTTCCGGAGCGTGGAAAAGGACGGCGTGGTGGTGGAACTGAACAAGAATACCGTATCCGATTTTGTTCTGGAGCCATCCGCCGTGTCGGAAAAGGTGGAAGTCCGCGCCGGGGAAATTCCTCTAATCGACACGACGGGCGGCGAGGTGAAAAGCACCCTTAACGAATTGCAGGTCGAGGCAACGCCGCTGCCCGGTCGCAACTTTATCTCCCTGGTCGAGCAGGTTCCTGGCTTTCAGCCAGCAGCTTTCAACGGCTCGTCCAACAACCCGACGAACTCGACCGGATCCTACGCCGCATTCAGCGGCCAGGGCACGCGCTCGTCCACGTTTCAGATTGACGGCGTGAACAACGACGATTCCTCGGAAAACCAGAACCGCCAGAACGTGAACATCAGCACCATCAAGGAGTTTCAAGTTCTGACCAATGCTTATTCGGCGGAATTCGGGCGGGCAGGCGGCGCAGTAATTCTGGTGCAAACCAAGTCAGGCACAAACGAATTCCACGGGGACGCGTACGACTTCATCCAGAATGACATCTTTAATGCCAACGACTTTTTCCTGAACCAGGCGGGAGGCAAACGGCCACCAGTACGGCGAAACCAGTACGGGGGGACCATTGGCGGGCCAATCCTGAAGAACAAGCTGTTTTTCTTCGGCAGCGGGGAGAAAGTATCCAACGTAGGCAAAGGTAGCATTTCGCGATTTACCTGGCTTCCGGCAGATGGTCCCAGGGCTTGCAACGCCGGCGAAACTCCGCAGCCCGGAGGGCCTTACTGCGTTGATCCAAACACTCATCCCAATCTGCAAAGCGACCTCAATTTCATTAAGTCGGTGATGAATCTCTGGAACACGCCTGAACTCCAAGGGAAGACTCCGAATGATCCGGCGGCTTGTGCGCAGGTGATTCAGAGCGGCCGACCGAACCGCTGCGTGCTGGTTTCCGGTCTGGGCTTCACATTTCCGGACTCGGATTACACGGGAAGGATGGACTGGAACACCAACGCAAGCACGACCATGACCGCACGTTACCAATACAGCCGCCAGATTCGGAACTCGGCCCGAATCATCCTGGGGGATAATTTCGGCACGAACAATAATCGGCAGTATAACCTCGGGTATACGCTCACCCATGTGTACGGCCCCCGGCAGACCGGGGAATTCCGTTATGGATTTGGCAACCGCAATACCAACCAGGATGTTACCGATGGCGATCAGGTTCCCACCATCCGATTTGCCACGACGCTAGTGAACCCGGCAGCTTCCAGCGACACAATTCCTTTCGGCGGGACAATCATCGGTACCTCCACTAACGTTCCAATCAACCGCTATCAGCGCGACCATCAGCTCGTCTACAACCACACCATCGTCTTCACGCGCCACACTCTGCGCACGGGCATTGACCAGCGATTTCAGGCGCTGGACGATGTCGCGAGCGGCACGCAGCGCGGCTTCTGGACCTTCGGTAGCATCAATACGGGCGCTCAGGCATTGGCCGGAACAGGTTTTAGTGGATGGGAGGACTTCCTGGATGGCGTTCTTACGGGCTACAACCAGGGATACGGTTTGCCGAAAGCGGAAAATCGCTTCGGCGAGACAAACCTTTACGCCCAAGATGATTTCCGGCTTAAGCGCAACCTCACCCTTAATTTGGGAGTGCGCTGGGAAGGCGTCCGGCCGCCTCACGAGATTAAAGACCGCTTCAGTTATGGCTACGGGGGAGATTACAACAACGTGGGGCCGCGCATCGGTTTCGCCTGGACGCCGGAAGGGCAGAACTCTTTCCTTAGAAAGATTACGGGCGGACCGGGTGATTTCGTCATCCGCGGCGGCTACGGCATTTACTACGACCGAGTGTTCCAGTCGGTCTTTTCGCAAAGCGGCTTGAACTTCCGTTTCCAGCCTCCCAACGGCTTCCTTTTGACTTCGTTCGCGAACCCCTGCTTGGCAAACCCGGGGGCGAATGTAACGGATCCAGCGGGGACGGTATTCGTCAACGGCGGACAGTTCGAGGTTTCTGATCCATCCTGCGGCTTTCAGTTCACCCCTGGCGCCGCCAGCCGCTCTGCCGTGGCTGCCTGCAGCACCACGGCTTCGGGTTGCAACGGTGTGAAAGAAGCGGGAGGCCAATTGCTGACCTCCCTTCTGATTCCCGACCGGAATTTCCACCTGCCTTATGTCCAGCAGTGGAACCTAACGGTCGAGCGCAAGATGCCCTGGAGTACGGCCCTGCAGGTCAGCTACGAGGGAAACCGGGGGATAGGATTGCCTTTCTTTAGTGGCATCAACGATGCGCGCTTCCCCATCACATCGCCTCTGGTCACGGTGGATGTGGGTGGCGGAAACTTTCAGCCCGTGGTGTTCGACCGAGTCTGCGCGGACTTCAGCGATCCTATCTGCGACTCGCTTGATACCAGCGGCAACTTGATACCGGGTTCAAGCGGCGCCCTGAAAGCATTCTCGTCGTTGACCAGTACAACAGCGTCCTTAGCACAGAAGGGTATCATGATCGTCAATGGCGTACCGCATGGGTACGTTTCCCTGGGTAGTACGACTTCTGAACGCATTGCGGAGCGGCGTCCCGACCCCGCTAATGGTCGCAACGTCCTTCTAAGCAACTTCGCTTTCACCTACTACAACGCAATGCTACTGAGAGTTACCAAAGCAACCAGCCATGGCCTGACTCTCTCGGGCTGGTGGACCTGGAGCAAGACGATGGATACGGGGTCCGAGGCCACTTTCACGGGCTCGGACGTGAACGCTCCGGTGGGCGCAGTTAACCCGCAGGGTTCTCTGCGAGGGCTTTCCAGCTTTGATCAGACGCATCGCGTCGTAGTTTCCGCAGCTTATGATTTGCCGTGGATGAAGAGTTGGCCGGGCGCGTTCAGTCCGCTCTCGGTCGCCTGGTGGGTGAGCCGTTGGCAAATCAGCGGCGTAGCCACTTTCGCGTCCGGGCTGCCGTTCACGGTCCTTTCAGGATATGACGCCAATTTCGACGGCGTGGGCGGCGACCGCCCGATCCTTCTCGATCCTGCTTTGCTCTACACTTCTGTTGACAACGGGCGTGCACAAAGTAGCTGTCCGACGCCGCTGGTGCCACCAGGGCGCTGCCTAGACACCCAATCGGAGCTTCAGTTGCCAGGCACCGCCTTCCAGCCGTCCCAGGCGAGCTTGAAGTCCGGCGACCAGTTTCCCGTCTCTCCAGGACAGGATTTCCCAGCAGGCGCAATACCCCGCAACTCCTTCTTCCTGCAGGGCCAGAAGAACGTGGATGCAGCGTTGGCCAAGACGTTCAAAATCCGCGAGAGTATGGGCTTGCAGTTGCGGATGGAGCTCTACAATGCGTTCAACCGCGTGACCTTTGGCTTGCCGGCACGAACGGTGAACAGCACCACTCCGCTCAGCCAAATCTCCAGCACCATCAACTTGCAGAACTACGTCAATTCGGCCCGGAGTACCGGCGCCCGCATGGGCCAGTTCGCGGTCCGCTTTGTGTTTTAGCTTCTTGGCTCCCCTGGGTTGCATGAAGGCAGTGTGCCCGTTTCTTGTTTGATGGCACCTGCAACACGGGTTCGACTGCCACCCCTGCTCTCAACTTGCAAAACGATGTGAATTCTGAGTTTGGCAAAATTGTTCCAGGCGTGTTCACGCCTGTCTTAGCGAAACACAGCAAGAACTTCTCGTTGGAGGACAGCCTTTCCATCGGCGTCGACCGCAACGGAACTTCGAACTAATGCGCCGACATGTTGAAACTTGGCGCACAAGCCCGCTTTCCAATGAAGCCGCGAGTTCATCATCATCTATGGAGCCTTCATCAAGGGAGAACTTGAGGTACCCCAGGCACTTGGCTCGAGTCGTACATGATCGCTACTTCGATCCCCAGCATGAGGAGTTCGCGCCGAGGACGATGTGGAGCCTCTCGAACGCGTTCACATCGGCCTTCAAGGAACTGGAAACTATGCCACAGTTCCGACGACGGCCAAACTGGGAGCATTTCTTGACGGACTGCACGGCGGGAGCGCCGCGGATCCATGGGGAAATCCGCATGCTCGGCTTTGAACTTTCCGAGAGAACCGTCTCCCGTTGGATGAAACGAGCGCCGAAAGATCCTGACCGGGTCAAGCTTGGCTGGCCTTCCTTCGAAACCATCGGGAAGCGATTGCAGAATGAACACCACCTGAAGCGATTGCTCTCCGACTATGTTCGCTATCATCATGCGGACCGAACGCATCTCGGACTTGAGAAGGCGACACCTGACGGCAGGATTCGTTCCGTGGCTTCGGGTCCAGTCCTTTCGCAGGAGCGACTCGGAGGCCTCCACCACCGTTACGATCGAGCCGCCGCCTAGTTCGGAGCGACTTTCCGCCCACCCTTAATATAGAGGTGCCCTGCACGCACAAGGGTTCCTGCCCTCCAAAGTCTTCGTGTTGTGTCGAGGCGAGGATCGTATTTACGCCTTCTCTACCGAGAAAGTTGCCGTTTTTGGTCCCGCTGAGGTTTTGGCGAACCACCGGACTTTATTCAGTGGTCCAGCAACACGAGAAAGCGGCTGACGGTATTCGTGCGGTGGGTGCTTTCTTCGCTTTGCTTTTTGGCAGCCCGTTGCTGCAAATTGGTCTGCTCAGTGGAGAGGTCTGTCAGCCCAAGCCGCCTGTAGACGCGTGCAAGGCGATAATGACCTTCGGGCGAATCGGGGCTTAATAACACGCACTTTTCAAGTTGCGTGCGCGCTTGCGGCCATTGTTGTAACCATTCCAATGTTTTTCCGAGTTGGCACCTCGCCAACGCCTCATCCGGTGCGACTTGCACCGCATTGCGAAGCCTGCGCAGGATTTCGACTTTGCGAGAGTCATTTCCACTTTCTTCGGCAACGCGAAGCAAGACTCCACCACACAGGGCGTTCCCACTCTTGTCGCGAGGATGAGTGTCGGCAAACGTGCAAATCTGAGTTACCGCAACAGGATCTGGCGAAGCTGAGTCCTGGAGAGTTATCTCACCAAGATAGCGGAGGGCCAGCGCGTCATTCGTGTCGAGTCTAACTGCGTCCAACAATGTGCGAATCGAATCGGATGATCGATCCACGAGAAAGTAAGAGATCCCCAAGAGGATCCTAATACGCACAGACTGCGGGAAGAGGTCAGCAGCTTGTTCGAGGACGACAATTGCCGCATCGAAGGTCTGGTGTTTTAGAAGCTCGGTTGCCAACGCCAGACGATGCTGTTCAACACCGGGTTCGAGCTTGACCGCTGCCTGATAACTGCGGACAGCGGCGAGGGCATCGCCCTGCTTCTCCTCGATATCACCGAGCAAGCTTTCGGTCGAGCCGCTGTCCTCCAGGGCCTTTGATCGTTCCGCGCTTTCCCGTGCCGCGTCCCAAACCCCGAGGCGATAGCGGGCCAAGGCAAGGTTGAATAGGATGTCCGCACGATAGGGCGCCAGCTGGCTCGCTTCAGCAAAATCGTCTGCGGCTTGGTCGAAGAGATTGGCCCGGCTCAATATTTCTGCGCTGCGAAGGCGAACATCCAGTTGGAGCGCGGCGGGCAGGGAAACCCCGCGTAACAGCTTGAGAGTCGCGGAAGGATCGACCTTCGCTTCCACTTGCGATTCCAAGCGCGCAAGGGCCGCAGCAACCTGCAACTCGGCGTTTTGGGGCGCAAGCTTGGCGGCTGCTTCCATGTCGGTGGCCGCCGCAGTTGAGTGTCCGAGACCCGACTCGATCGAGGCACGCAATCGAAAGAACGCGATTCGTGGCCCAGGATCTCTTGGGAGCGCCACACCTCGCATGGCTGCAGCAGCCTCCGAATAACGATGGGCACGAGCAAGTTCGCGCGCCTGCTCTAATGAAGCCGCGGCGTGCGCAGTGGTGGGTGGCGTCTGCGCTGAGCAGGTCGCCGCCAAGAAAAGGTATCCGAGGCAGGCGAGAGAAAGGAAGGACCAAGGCATGGCCTGGGTATCATACCTCTGACGGCCGAGCTTCTGACCCTATGCAAACGTGTGAGAAAATCCGCGGGTGTCTTGGCCCCACCTGCAGTCCGCGCCGGTCAGCCGGACGGGGACGGCGGCATCGCGGTGGTGATGGCACATGCTGCTCGCAAGTCCTACCACGAACCTAGGCCCGTGAGGAAACACTGCGCACTTAAGTCAAAGACAGCCCTCTCGACCCAGACTCTTTATCAGTTGCCGGAGCCCGTCCCCTTGAGGTTGGGGTTTTTCGACAGGCTGACGATATTCGCAAACAGGCGGAACGCACCCGGAACGCCCTCGGGCAGCTGGCGGTAGAAGGCGTAAGCATTGTAAATGTAAACCCCTTTTCCGTAGCGAGCGTAGAGCAATCCACCCTTTTGAGGCTCCTGACCCTCATCCTGCGTGGAAAGCAGCGGTACATAATGCGAATCCCAGGACTTCAGGAACTTCGAGCCCCGTTCCTCCACCCAGCCTTCAAAGTCGCGCTGCGTAATCGGATTGGGCCACACGAATATGGGATTCTTTGGATCGAGAATGTCCATTTTGGAGGTTTCATCGGTCACTTCCTCGGGAGATTGTCCCATCACATAGGGATAGGGTCCGAAGTTGTGATCGAATTCCGGGGTGTTGTACAGCACGATGAGGACGCCGCCATTTTTCACGTAGTCTAAGAGGCGGCTGTTGTGCGTCCTCAGTTCTTCACGGGCAGCGTAAGCACGGACGCCCAGCAAAATGGCATTGTAGTTGGAGAGGTCCGCCGTGGCCACGTCATTGGGTGCCAGGAAGTTCACATAGATTCCAAGCGATTCGAGCGAAGTGGGCACGTCATCTCCACTGCCCATGATGTAGCCGACGTGCAACCCTTCGGCGACCTTGACATCGACTCCCGACGTGCGAAACACCGCGGGGCGATAGAGATAGTATGGGCGCAAACCGGGATAGCCCGTTAATTCGTACCCTTCACGAAACTCTCTACCGGCGAACTCGGCAACCGCCATCAGCTTATAGGATTTTTCTGCTAGTCCGTTGGGCACCACTTCAAATGTCAAGGATTGCTCGTCTCCGTCTGCCTTTGTGGAGAAGTCGGCGGAGGCTGGGCGGCTCGTCCAGCCAGTGGGCAACTCGAGCTTCACAGTGCCTTTTCCGGGTCCCTTGATGTTGCTCCGAACGGTAGCCACGAGTTTGAAGGCTTGGGCATTCAAGGAAACGATCCCAGCGCGTGGGGAAACACTAAGGGACACGGCTGGCCCGGAAACCAAAGGCTCGAGCACTTCACCTATTCCAGTAACTCGCTTGCTCGATTGCACTACTTCCCCAACTTTAACTGGAACACCTTGGTATCGAAATTCCGCCCACGCCTCGAGTGGGTATGGCGAAAGCGGCAGGTTGAGATATCGCTGGTCGGAAATGTCGTAGTAGGACTGTTCGATGTCGGGCCGTGTGAAGTAGGGGCGTGTAAATGTCTCGTTCTCAGGAGCCGTGAGGTCAAACCGGACATCCACTGGCTTGTCCTTTGCCATTTCTCCGAGCGCTTCTCCTCGGCTATGGATAGCCCAATCCTTTCCGTCCGTTGCCTGGATTTTGAGGCTTTCTAGCGTCACCGGGGCTGAACTCTGGCTTACCGCATGCGCCTTCACTCCGAATTCTTGCCCCGGAATAATGACGCGCGTGGTTTCCGGGTCTCCCAGGAACATGGCGAACCGCGGATCAGGTTCGTTTTCCGGGACCAGGACAGCGGACAAAGAGAGCCCCAGCGCTTCGGCCAACGCGTTATTGAATTGCGCTTTCTTGATCTCCAATTCGAAGATGATGTTGTACTTGTCTTCCTCGGAAAGCCGGCTTGCTTTCACTTGTTGGAGAAGCTCTTCCGTTTTCTTGAAACCTTCCGCTAGCTTTGGGGCTACTTTCTCGGGCGACGCGATGGAGTACTCACCGATGGCGCTTTCGACCAAATCATTCACCTTCTTTAGTCCCGGGACCAGAAAGTTGGCCTGGCCCTCTTTTGCCAAGGATGCGATTCCTAGCAAGGAAACATCAATGCCGTCAAAGAAAGAACTCTCTTGGTCCGAAGCCGGGACGACAGATCCAAAGCGGTGGTAGGTGGAGCTCAGGGCGCCTGCTTTGGGCATCATGCCGCCGCCGGTTTGCGACTTCTGGTGGCCCAGGCCCTCGCGGGAGATTTGCACGTACGACATCCCAAGGACGGGGTCGTATTCGCCTTCGGGAATATCCACATTTGCCGCGAGCTTGCCATCATCGTTCCCGAACCAGGGGGTTCTTGCGTAGTCCTTTAACGGGCTCCACGGCTTTAGCCCGGCCGCAATTTGATCGGGAAATACATTTGGGTCGCCCGCAGCTTTGAATACTTCCTGGGCCATGGCTCCGGCCGTTTGATGGTTGCCATGTCCGTCCGAAGGCGCTCCGATGAAAACCGAACTGATCACCAGAGGCCTGGTCATGCGCACGACGCGCACTACGTCATAGAGAACACGATCGTGAGTCCATTTTGCGATCGATTCCGCCTTGGTTTTCGAGAATCCATAGTCAACGACCCTGGTCCAGTATTGGTCAACCCCGTAATATCGGTCCGCAGCCAAAAGTTCTTCTGTTCTCACCAGGCCCAGGCCGTCGAAATAGTTCGACGACATAACGTTCGCGCCGCCCTCGCCGCGGTTAAGCGTCAGCAACACGACGCGCGCGCCAATTCCGCGCGATTCGTAGGTCAGCATGCCACCGTCCTCGTCGTCCGGGTGGGCGGTTACCATAATGATGCTGGCGCGTGTGTGGAGCTTCTTAAGGGTTTGCCACACAGCTGCCGTTCCCCGGTTGATGGGTATTTCGTGTGCGCTGGGCGATGCCTCAATCGAGGAGTCGTACGGTGTTTGCGCGTAAAGCGCGGAAGAAAGCAGTATAGACAATCCAACAAATAGGGTTCGCTTCATGGGAAAACCTCACTATCGACCACGCTTCCCACCAAGGACTGCAAAAACTACTGGCATTAACTCGTAGTTCTGAGGTCCGAACCCGGCAGACACGCTCTCGCGCGTTTCGCCGCTCGGAGAATATGGCCACGGAACCTGTCTCGTTCGACATACGGATTCTCCGGATCAGAATTAAGGCCTTAGCCGCGCACCATTTGACGCGCGCTCCCCACACGGCCTCCTCGGCGGAAACTCCGCGCCCACGCTCTGGGAGTTGAGCGATGGTGGTCGAAGTACGATTATAGAAGCAGCCTGCACCACTCCCCCAAGGCAAGTCAGAAATACAGTTTAAGCGCGAACTGTATTTCCCGAGGATCGCCGGGGCCTCCGGAATCGTTTCCGAGGATGGGAGCCAGCGTATTGCTAACCTTTCCAAAAGACCCGTACGGTCCCGTGAAGCCAGGCCCCCAGAAGACGAATGAGTTAGGATTAGAGAAGTTCGGATGGTTGAAGGAGTTAAAGAATTCGGTGCGGAACTGGAGCCGAAAACGTTCCGTAATCATGAATTGCTTGAAAAGACTTAGGTCCACCATCTGGATTCCTGGCCCGTGGAATTTGTTCGGGGCACAGGTACCGAAGGTTCCGGGCGCAGGCACCGCGAATGCTGCCGGGTTCAGGAAAACTCCACTGGTGGTAAAGAGCTGGTGGTCTGTGGTCGTCCCTGAAAAGGGATTGCCAATGCAGTCCGCATACTCGGTATGTACTCCCCAGTACCCTGGGTCAGAGGCGAAAATGTCGAAAGGAGTGCCGGTTTCGAGAGTCACGATGCCGTTGAACTGCCAACCGCCGAGGAGCCTCTTGCCCTCTCCGATTGGCAGATCCCAGGTGAAGTTGCCGACAAAACGGCTGCGGATGTCGAGATTGGAGTTACTCATCTCTGCAGCATAGTTGTAGGAATTCTGAGGAAATGCGTTTGCCGTGAGGTTATCGCCAAAATTCGCCAGGCCGTGGCTCCATGTGTAGTTCAAAGTGTAACCGAGTCCCTTGCTTATATTCCTCCGTAAGGAAACCTCGAGAGCGTCGTAGTCCGTATTGCCGTCATTGCTAGCGTACTCGAGGAAGGCATGCTGTCCGGAGGGAGCGCAGGAGTTTCCCGCACCAGCAAACGTGTCAACCGTCGTGACGGTATTTAAGTTGGCGTAGTTATATTTAAGAACGGGACAGCCCGTATCAAAGCCCATCACCTGCGGCATGTTGAGGTCGCGAAGACGATTCATCTTGCGTCCCCAGTTTCCGACGTAGGTAACGGCCAGGACGGTGTCTGAGGTGAGCTGGTATTCGGGACCAAAGCTTGTCTGCTCGACGTATCCGGAGCGCTGATTCGGGTCCTGGGCCCGCAACTGAATTTGCGTCAAATTCACGGTGGAGCCGGTCACGGTGCTTAAAGGGAAGCCGTTTTTCAATTGGAAGACTGTACTCGTACCGCCTTGATTGAGTTGGACATCTTGCAGGAAGGGCGGGTTCAACTGCAGAAGGCTTTCTGAGCCGATGCGGCTGCTGTGCTGGTAAAACACGCCGTAACCTCCGCGGACAACGACGCGGTTGGCCAGCTGATAAGCAAAACCCAGCCGGGGGGCGAAATCGTTGAGGTCGGGATGAATCAAAGCGCGGGCAGACCAGCCGGAGGCATTGCTGCCAGCGGTCACGATTCCTCCGCCATTGGCAGGCGTAAAATTGGAAACGTTATTTTTCCGTTCCAAAATCGGCGCAAACAGTTCGTACCGAAGGCCATAGGTAAGCGTCAATTTCTGTGTCGCCTTCCAGGTGTCCATGCCATAGAAGGAATGACCGGGCTGGTAGTAGTGCACGACGAGGGGCGTCGTGAAATGCACGCCGTCGACATCGCCAAGGAGGAAGTCCGGCAGGCCAAAATTTCCGCTGGCGGTGTAAATACCGTCGGTCTGGATTTCGCCCTGCGGGGCACGGATGTCCAGGAAGTTGTCAGAACGCTTGAGATACTGATACCCGAACTTGAAGCTGTGGCTCGCTTTCAGCCAGCTCAGGCTTTCGATGACATTCCAGGCCTGCGAAATCTGGTACTGGGGACGCCAGGGCGAGGTTCCGATACGAGTCAATCCGTTGACTTCGATCGGGGGTAAACCTCCAGAACCAGGGCCATTGGGAATTCCGGAGAGCCCGATGAGGCTCTGGGCCTGGGAAGTTCCGAGAGTAACGCCCACTGGATCGCTGTGAGCATAATCGCGGTTAAAACCAAATCGCAGGTCGTTCACCTTGCTGCTGGACAAAGGGTAGGTCCATCCGAGGGCTACCTGCTGCGTGTGAATCCGATAGGACGTTGCAAAGTTGCCGCTGCCTATGACGCCATTGCTGGCCCACGGTGGATCCTCTCGGCTAGCATGGCGATAACTGTAGGACCCGAACAGACGATTCGATTGCTTCAGGTTGTGGTCCACCCGGCCATCAAGTGAGTAAACATCGTCGGGCACAGTGGTTGGGAAGAAATAATTTGGAGCACCAGTCCAGCTTCCCGCTGCCCCCGACGGGGTGACACTTGGAGGGGGGAGTAGGCTCATCAGTTTAGCGGCGACGGGGTCGAGGCAAGTTTGACCTGTCGAGCTTGTAGCCTGGAGCATGTTGCCCGAGTAGCATCCCGCCTGTCCCGGAACAGTGGAATTCGCTAAGGCATAAGGCAATTCTGTGAAGTTGCCCTGCTTCATCAGCTGGGTGGGAACGGTGCTTGTGACGGTCGTAGATTGGCGGTTGGTGAACCGTTCGAAATCGCCGAAGAAAAACGTCTTGTCTTTGAATGCCGGGCCGCCGAGTGTGCCTCCAAACTGATTCTGGACGAACGGGCCCTTTGGGGTGTACGTCGGCCCCGTAGCTGGATTACCGTTGTGACCGTTAATCCAGAGGTTTGCGTTCAACACTTTGTTGCGCAGGTATTCAAACACGCTTCCATGATAGTGGTTCGTGCCTGACTTCAGAGTGGCGTTCACGACTGCTCCCGCCGAGTTCCCAAATTCCGTCGAATAGGTCCGGGTCTGCACACGAAACTCCTCGATGGCGTCGGGCGGAGGCTGTACGACCTGCACCGAGAATTCCTGAAGATTTTCCGACCAGGAGTTGTTGTCAATCCCATTCAAGAGAAAGTTGTTTTGGAGTTCGAGGTTTCCGTTGGCGCTAAAGCGGTCTGGAGCGGGGTTATTGGCGGCGTAGAATTTCTGTACGCCGGGCTCAAGCAAAGCCAAATCAGCATAGCGTCTGCCGTTCAGCGGAAGATCATTCACCTGCCGTGTGTCCACAACATCTCCGATGTCTGCGGTTTGTGTTTGCAGCATAGGCTCGCCGGCGGAGACCACGACTTCCTGTTTCACGGAGCCGACTTTTAGTGTGAAGTCAATGGCGAGACGATCTTGCACGTGAAGCGTGATTTCATTGCGTACAACGCCTTCGAAGCCATCTGCTGTCACCTTAACGGAGTAGATCCCCGGAAAAAGCGCCAAGACCTGATATTCTCCCAACTCGTTGACGGAAGTGGTTTGTGAGACGCCCGTGGCGGTATTTGTGACCGTCACAGTCGCTTTCGTAATGGCCGCGCCGGTAGCGTCCTTAACCACGCCCAAGATGGACCCCGTATCAATTTGTCCAAAGAGAGCCGAGGGAAGCAGCAAAACGAGGGTCAATAACAAGAATTTCATGGTTTGCTTAGAAGGCAGAAACAAAGGTGGCATCCTCGCACCCCTTGCATTTCGAATACAGCAGGCCCCCAAAAGTGCGCAAACGTTACCATGAGCCGTTCATGCTGTAAACACGATTCCGGATTGGCAAATCCACGCGCTGATTGCCTGCGCGGCCCAGCGTCCATGCTAAGAGCTTTGCAACCCTTCTCTTGGGCTTTTAGGCGTGCCTACAATAGACTAGCCATGAGGGTTTGGACCAAGCCGCGCGCCGCGTTGAAGTGGCTTAAATCAAGAATTGTTTCGAGAGAGGACCAACACAATCCTGCGATCTAGGGCAAGAATGGACCCGCTGATTCTCGGCGTCCTCAGTCGACGCCAGTTTTTGGCGGGTCTTGGGTGTCTGAGCGCTGCGAGCCGCTTGCCACTCTCTCCCGCGTCCTCGCCCATCTTTCAAGAGATTCCTCCTGCCCGGAGTGGCATCGTGTGGACCCACGAGAACGCGATGTCGCCCGAGAGGTACCTTCCGGAAACCCTCGGACCTGGGTGTGCCTTTCTGGATTTCGACAATGACGGGTGGATGGACATCTATCTGGTGAATAGTGGGCCTTCCGAGTTCTTTCGCCCGAAGCAGCCCCTTCGCAATGCTCTCTACCGCAACAACCGGGATGGAACTTTTACTGATGTTACGGAGCTGGCAGGCGTTCAAGGTGGAACCTTTGGCATGGGCGTTGCCGTCGGCGACTTCAATAACGACGGCTATCCGGATTTGTTTTTAACTGCCTGCGGGAGAGCAATCCTTTACCGGAACAACGGCAACGGTACCTTTACGGATGTTACCAAGCAATCGGGGATCGATATCTCGGGCTGGACGACCAGTGCTGTCTGGTTCGACTTTGATAATGACGGCCGGCTTGATCTTTTTGTATGTGGTTTCGTTCGATATCTTCCCGAGGACCGCCAGTCCTGTGGCGGCAACGAAGCGGGGCAGAAATACTACTGCGTCCCTCGCGCGTTTCATCCGACGGTGAGTTATCTGTTCCGAAACAATGGGGACGGAACGTTCACAGAAGTCGGGCACGACAACATCATTGGCAAGTCCCCGGGCAAGGCTTTGGGAGTTGTCGCAACGGACGTCAATAATGATGGACGCATGGACTTATTCGTCGCCAATGATACGGTTCAGAACTTCCTCTTCGTGAACCGCGGTGGCAATCGATGGGAGGAGCTGGGTATTTCTGCGGAGGTGGGCTTCAGCGAAACCGGTCAGGCGCGCTCAGGAATGGGCGTAGACTCGGCGGACTTTGACAATGATGGATGGCAGGATCTTTTCGTCGCCAACATAGACCAGGAAAAATTCTCGCTGTACCGCAACCTCAAGAATGAGACCTTCGCTGATGTTGCTCAGGTCCAGTCCATTGCCCAAGTGACGCGTCTTCTCAGCGGATGGGGCTTGAAGTTTTTCGACTATGACAACGATGGCGATATTGATCTGATCCTCGCCAACGGCCATCCCGACGACATGGTCAGCCAGCGCTCGCAAGCCGTCACGTACCGGGAACCACTGCTACTGTTTCATCAAGTAAATGGAAAATTCCAAAACGTGAGTGCAGATGCCGGCGCCGCCTTCTCCAGAGATTACGCTTCCCGCGGCTTGGCGATCGGCGATTTTGATAACGACGGCAGAGTCGACGTTCTGGTGGGTGTCAATGGTGGCGCTCCGCTCCTTCTTCGCAACGAGCTAAGTGCCGGGAACCACTGGCTCGGCCTCCGACTAGAGGGACAAGGATGCAACCACGACGCTATCGGAGCTCGCCTGACGTGGTTCGCCGGCGCCAAGAAGCGGTCGCGTCTCAAGACCAGTGGCGGCAGCTATCTATCCTCTCACGATCCCCGGGAAGTGCTCGGCCTCGGGGCCGCCACGACTGTTGACTGGCTGGAGATCCGGTGGCCTGCGCCCTCTTCCCGTGTTGAACGCTTTTCAAACCTTTCCGTGGATCGCCATATCCACATTGTGGAAGGAAAGGGAATCTCCTAGTCTTCTGTGAGAACATCGTTCGATGCGCTTGCGTTCAAGGCGCTTAAGCCTGTCGAGGCTCAATGTCTGAGAAACCTAAGACTAGGTGCGCTCGTAGTACTACGAGAGGGAAGCGGCATAACCGTCGACGGGACAGCGGGCGAGGGGCTCACTATCAGCACATATATTAAGGATGCCGGGAATCTCCACTTGCAAAGCGCTGCCGGGCCCGATTTATCATCAACGTGCGCAGAGCAATGAGTTCCGGCTCAGGGCAGCGACCAGGACGAGTTTTTTCACCATAGTGTGCTGCAGGAAGCATACGGATAAGGAGTTCAATCATGAACTAATAAACCGTGTGGATAAGCTGCGCGAGAGATGAGGGAAGGTCCCTCGAGATCGGCTTTCAGGAGCAGGTCTCAAACCACTCCAAGCTGCTGTGGTAAAGAGCCATGGTGGTGTGCGTTGGAGGAAAAGCGCGAGTACAACTCGTGCAGGTGAGCATCCGAGAGACGAACGAAAGTGAACCCTTCGAAGACGCGTCGTTAAGAACTCAAGAGTCGTCGAAACCAGGGGCGTATGGTTTTCCTGGGACAAGTCCGCGGGGTGCCTGATGACTGAGCGGACGGCGACCGGCGTAGAGAGGGCGTGAAGCGGATGCAGGCTGTCGCGTGGAACTGCAGGAACCAGTCGCTCTGATGCGAAGGGAGAAGCCCAAGCGGCCAAAACCGCGAGGCGAGCGTACCGATGCGGAGCACTGGGGCGGACCGACTCGTAAGAGCGATGAAGGCTCGTAATGGGGCTGGAGCAAAGGGGTCGGGTCAAGTGGTCGCATGACCGAAGCAACTGGAAACAGGAGGACCTCGATGCGTGCGACAGACAAGCCGTTCAACATCTGTTATTCCGTTAGGATTGACTGCGAACTAAGGCTCATCTCAAAAGAGCATGGAGAGAAAGAATGCACGAGCTGTATACCATCAATGTGGCCAAAAGCGAATTTCGGGAGGGTTTTAACCTTGGGGACACGTCCCGCATACTGGCCATTGCTGATCCCGACCTTGTGAACTTCTCCGCGAGAGCTCGCAGGATGAAATTCAGGGCGGTTCGAAAGCTCAAAAGACTAGAAGTAGAAGTTCAGAGAGTAGCGAGCTCGAAAGAAGAACTGAGCTGTATCGCCTTGTGCAGAGTGCGATAGAGCGGGCAGTGCATGGCGTAAACGCCGTGCGTACGTTCGACTGTCTCCCTGGCGCTTTCGGGCGCCACTAGCCGCATCGCAACATGGATGCGGCGGATCACAAGCACGCCATCCTCGGTTTCCACTTCGCCGGTCACTTCGGCTGTCAATTTCCTATTGCTGGCATCAATCTGGCGCGCTTCCAGCGCACCTCCAAAAGTGCCCATCATTCAACCGGCAGTGGCGGAAATAACGTAATCAATGGTCGAAGAGTGCGACTCCTTGAGTTTCGCGGGGTCAATTTTGTAATGTTCGGCAATGGCCCCGTGGACACTATAAATTACAGGCTTGGACTCCCCCGGCAGGTGTGCAATACGGAGGGGCCCCTCGCGGCGTTCGATACGAGATTTGGAAACGTAAACGACGTTACTCATGGTCTTCGTCCTTCCAAAGCATTGGTACTTCCTAGTTCCATCAACCCAAGGATCTATTTGTGTTGAATGGCCTTTGGAGATCGCTTCAGGTCAAGAGGTTGAATCTGCAACTCCCATTTTACCGGACCGACGTAGGTGGATAGCAAATCGTCTTGTCGCAGGCTTGATAGTGCAGCTCTCCCTCAATCGAAACGGTCTTGCTAGCTGACAACAGGGCGCGGAAGCCATCGCCAGCTTTAGAGGCGCCAACCCTTACATCCTCGGCGATCCTGAATTTGCCCGTATGGTCAAAAATCTCAAAAGCATTGAAAAGGCTTGTTTTCCGGTCTCGCGATTTCCTCGCACAGCTGGTTTCTGAAACGTCAAGAGCATGTACAATCCGAGTTCGACGATCAAGTTAGGGAGGCTCTGGAATGCTTTGGGTGCGGCTGCTCGCCTATGTCACCGGAACAGTCGATCAAGGATCCCGTTGCGAAACGAATATCTGGCGGCGGCGAACCGGATCTTGAGGGCGGATCAAGGATCGGAGAACGGGTTCAAAACAGGCGACGGCTTGCCGTTGACATCACCAGCCGTTGGCTACATTCGAACGGCCTACGGACTCAAGAGCCGCTTCGATCGGCTTCGTGAACGAGGCATGCTTACCACTCTTGAGATTGCACGACGGTGCGGCGTTTCAACAAACACGATTGCGGATTGGGGACGAAAGGGCCGAATCCGTGCGCTTGCCATTAACGATCGAAACCAATTTCTCTTTGAAGATCCCGGGCCGAGTCGACCAAACAAAGGTGCACGAAAGCCGGCAGAGGGCTGATTTCTGTCCGGACCTAGTCGGCAGAGTATTGCGAGCCGGAAAAAATGAAAGGAAAGACTTGACACTCACCGGCCTTCTCATGGAAGGAGTTGACCCGTGTTACTCCCGAACATATCCACGAGTTTCAGTCATTGCTAGGGTGGCATTCGTCAACAATACTCATCTAAAGTTCCGAGTACTCGAAGCCCTGGGAACATTTCCAAGGCTACGGAGTCTGAATAGATATGCGGAGACCCCCTACCATAATGGTGGGATGTGTCGTACTCCTCGCCGCCATCGTTGGATTTATCGGGACGACATACTGGATTCAATCTCGAACGTTGCGAGCGGTGGACATGCCCGTATCGCTGGTTCGCGGCACCATTAACGCTGATCTTGACTTAAACATCCACGGTTCTTACTCCATCGACATTGGTCTTTCCCAAGGTGGCAATCTCATCTGCAGCAACGGCGTCGGATTGGAGACACGACGAATATCTTCTCTCGGCGGTCTTCCTGTTTATCGCTATCAGTGGATAGAGGATGAGAGCCGCGCCAGAGGGCGAGATACGGTCACTGGTTCATTCCTTGGAGGATTTGAAGGCAAGCGCGGCCACTACAATCTTCGGATTGAAGTTCTCTCTGATACTGGATGCTTAGATGCAGGCAATCCGCGATTGTACGTCATCGCCAGTAACGACGATTTCTTCCGGTGGAATAGGTACTACCAGAATGCATTTTGGATTTCATTTCTTTCAGGGTCTATCGGTCTGGGTGTTCTGATTGTAGGCATACGAGAAAGCCTTCGCAGGCGCCGCGCGGAAGGTCTCGACTTTTTTGAACCGCCGCGTTCCCTCCATGGTTATCCAGCACTCCACAGAGTGAAGGTCGCGCCGTGGATTCCTTTCTTCTCTCAAATTGGTCTGCTGTACTCGCAGATTCTGCTTCTGTTAGTAATCTCTGGGATTCTTGTGTTTCACTATGCATGGGGATACGACCATCGTTCGTACGGGCTGTTTGTCCTCACATATTTTCCAGAGTCATCCCTATTCAAACATGTCCCTTGTGAGCAGGCGTGCGTGGTTCGCGTGGAATCGAGCAACAAATGGTATTTGAACTCCGCAAGAATTGAGCCGGACAACCTGTCGGACGCATTGAGGGCGCAAATCGGGGCAAGGGCAAGCTGCACCGTGTTTTTTGATGCGGAGCCAGATGTTCCTTACGCTGAAGCGATTCGTGCAATCGACCGAATTGAACAAACGCCAGGGAGAGTGGTTTTGCTTACGCCCGAAACAAAGAGGACCGGCATCCCTTAGTGGAACACTGTGCCCAAGTGCCCGATAAGTCGGATCATCGGAAACTGAAATTCCTGGAGCTAGTTGGTCCAGTCGGCGACTTCATCGCAAGGTCCGTTGCATTGGGGGTATGATCGTCCGTCGCTCATATGAAGATTCCGCGATGAATCCATTCCGTAGTACACATGATTTGCAGTCGGTCCTATTTGGAGTCCTGTTGCCTCGTTTGCGTCGCCGGCCTGGCCCGGGAGTTGCCCCAGGGCAGAAGTTCTTCAGTTGCTGTCATGGTCTTCACCGTTGCCGGATTTCGATTTGTGGCGACCTTCAAGATTTAGAGTGATAAAGTAAGGAGCCCCTCGTTGCAGCCGAGGAGGAAAGAGCCGTGTAAATGCTCTTTGATAGAGGAAAAGACCGCTGGTTGCTAGTCCATACGATACCGGGAAAGTGAGCCAAGCGCCTAAATCACCGGGGAGCCAGCTCGTTAATAGAACGAGCGTGCAGAGGTTCAAGGAACAGAATGAAAACGCACCTGAAAAGCGCATCAGATTTTGATACCCGTCCGAAAGGCTCAAAGGCTCCTTGCATGACGGACATGCGAATACTTCACTCAGCTTGATTTGCAGTAGCTTCAAATTTGCCTGACAAACTGGGCATTTGGTTCCCGGTATCTGCCAAGTTTTGCGGCTCCTTGGGTCTTGGGACCATTCTCCCACTCCCCATAGGTAGACTGCCTGAACCCCTAGATGAGCCGTAAAGGGAGCAAGGAAAGACCCCTGCCACAAGAAAAGAAACCCGAAGAACACTCCTTCGAGGCTGGCAGCGGCCGCACGCTGGAGGCCCAGGTTTAGGAACCCGATGCCAAAGGCAACGCCTACGGCGACGACCGAAAAAAGAGGCGAATTTCGGCTGGTCACCAGAGCCGCAATTGCCATTACCCGCCAGGTCTCTTCCGCTAGAGCTCCCATCAGCCAAACAGCAATTTGGACTTTGAGCGGAGCCATTAGTCCACGGATTTCGCGCCGCATCCGTCCCGTTGCGGCGCCCAGCACTAGAAGCCAAATTGAAGCGCCCGCCCAAGAAATGCCTAAGTAACCGCCGATAAGCGCACTCGTTAGCCGCTTGTTACTGGAGAAACCGACTTTGTCCAGACCCACGGAAAAGAACAGCTGCCACAGGACGGTGCCACACATCAAGCTGCCGTAGATAAAGAGCGATATTAATGCCCCCAAGCGAGCCGTAGCCCCCTTCTCAGCTTCGGTCTGGGCGCGAGCAGCCAAACTCGAAACTGGTGGCCGCTTCTTTGGCCACAGCGAGTAAAAGAGGTCAGTCGCACCAAGGCTGATAAGGGGATACAAGACTAGAAGTACGATTGAGGGAGACATGCCATGTCTTACCGCGAGTGTATAACAATTCGAATAGCGCCTGATTAACAGCGTTCGCGTACATATGGAATTCGCCGCGAAAGGTCGCTGGTCAAATGGACGAGAACGCCACTTGCCAGCCACTTGGACAAAATCGTGGTAAATTCTCGTTGGGACGCCGAGGCATAGGGTGCAGACGCCTAATGAAGAAGTGATGACTATCGGGTTTTTGATGGCGGGTTTCGCATGGACGCTTTGGTGGAATATTGATTGGCGACGATTCATAAAGTTCTACGGTATTAGCGGTCCTCCGTACCGTCCGTGGATTAAGAAAGGGTTTCGTATATTTTTTGCGCTCTGCTCATTAGGAGCAGCAATCGACCTGCGACGACTATTGCTAGAGGAAACTCGACCCGGCAAATTTTATTGGGACGCTCTCGTCGTTGCTGCCGCTTGGTTTATTGCTATCGTACTGCTGGTTAAGTCCGTCGAGTGGATAGCCAGGAAGCGCAGAGGGAAGTTCACGGCTTCCCAGTAATCTGGCTTTTGTCGGACAAGTGGGTCGCTCCTTCCTTGTCCGATCTCGTTACTAATCGGGTAACTGGAAGTGAATCGGCAAACGCAAACGCTTTTTTGTGTATTCATATTGACTATCCGTTGATCCGAAGGCCAAGCCTACTTGTTGAGGCCCCAAGACATCGCTGAGACCTGCAAGGATGTATAATCAGGGGCGAATCTATGCCGGTGGGAGATCTGTATGCGGCGGCCAGTTTGTACGCTCCTCGCTTCGTTCGTACTCTTCACTAGCCTCTTAAAAGCTCAACAGAACGAATCCCAATCCAGCGAATCTGGAGTGCTTTCGACGAGTGACGCCGACACCACTATCATAAGGCTTCTGCAAGAGAGCCATGACTTGGGTCAGCAGTTGCCGGTGCCGATTCGTCTGATGAATTTGCTACCTCGCCAAGCCGATCTGGTTTCGCAATTGCGCCCCGACCTGGGACGAGAGTGGGCAAGTGAACTGTTCACATTCTCATCTCAATCGAAAGGGCCACAACGCACGTCCACGCAGAACGCCGCTATCGGTTTACTGATCCGATTAGATTCGGGTCGAGCCTTGGAACTTCTCCAGAGCTTGAACATAGGAGAGCCTGTGCCAAAGTGGGCCGCCTCACCGCCCGAAATGGCGCTGGTGCACCGATTATTTGAGGTTTTGATTCAGCGCGATGGAGTGAGCGCGTTGCCCGTCTTGCAGCAGGAAGCAGATCGCCTGGGCAAACAGGGATTCTATCCGTACGCGGCGCTGGGGTATGCGGCAATGCAAGCTACCCTGAATGATTGGGGCAAGGATAATCAACATGCAATTCGTGTTCTTGAATCAGTTTTAGAGCCGGCATTTGCCAGATATAGCCAAAACGCTCATCAGTACTCCGATGATTTTGAGTTTGGGAAGATGCTCGAAGTGCTAGCGGGAGGCCTCCCATTTGATTCGGTACAGCCCGCTTTGCGCGCACTGGTAAAGAACCTGCTTGCCGCGGACACAAGCAGGTACCAGTTTGAATTGGAAGGCTACACCAGCGACGGCAGAGTCGTGAAGGCGCACAATACCATCGACGCGACAATTTTGTTTTTAGGATCGCTGATAAACCGTGACGCCGAACTTGCCAAACAGTTGGAAGCAACCAGACCGGAGTTGCAAGGAACCCTAGAATTCAGCAAAGCGGCTCGCTTGCACCCTATCCGTTTCCACCATCGGTGGTCTTCCTCCACGTCCGAACAACAACAAACCCACATGGATGCGGTCAGCCTTTCGCATGTCAACCCCGAAGCGGCGATCGCTATGGCGGAACAGTTGCCGGACGGTGACCGCGCCAGTACCGCGCTCGATGTAGCGCGCAATATCGCTGGTGATTATCCGGAACGGGCAGCAGAATTAATTGCCGAAGCTCAAAGCACGAATAGGCCTGTGGATGACGAAATGAACGTGAACCTGTTTTCGGCCCGGGCCTTCGTCGCGGTCGCGCAAAACAAGAACGACGAATTACACGATCTGCTTCAACGTGCGTTTGCCTCCGCAAATCGCGTTGTTTTGGAGCAGCAAAGAACTGGCGACATTCATTTCTTCAAGGGAATAGGGCCCCTTGTGCAGGTCGGTGTCCAAAACGATCCAGACTTGACAATCGCTTTCATTGAGAGCCTTCCATCGTCGTACCTGAAAGCAGAGCTCCTGTTGGGTGCAGCTTCGAACTTGTACCGCCCAGTGCGGGTGCCGCTTAGATCTCGGCCCCAAGAAAAAGTCGAAAAACCCGCCCAGTAGTCTCCGGCAACCGGAGTACTTTCGATCTGTCGAGCGTCCCGTCGTGTGCACCATGGCCGAACAGAAGTAGCCGGAGCGTTGGGTTCACTTGGACGATTAACAGCGCTCCCGTCCATGTGGAATCCACCGAAACCACTTGGACGGTTTCGGCACTACACAGGCACTGGCCGCACTTCGTGGCGCTGGTGAGCCATTAGCAGCGGTTGCGAAAGAAGCCTCGTTCGGCTCACTCGCGGCATGGACCGTCGCAGCTTAACCACCGCTTGGCATCAAGAATTGCGTCAATTTCATCAGCCGCTCGCACAAACTTGGCTTGCGCTCCAGCCTTAGCTCCATCGCAATAGCTATCGCTGACGACTCGCTTTGTGCTCCCATCTGCTGAAACGGATATCCCAACGCTCGCAGAGTCGAAACACCATGTGAAAGCACGGTCCTCAAGGGCTGGGAACTGCGCCCGGTCCAGGCTCCGCAACACCGCAAGGACCTGTTCGCGTCCAAGTCGGCCGACCTGTAGGCCTCGGGTTTTGACATACCGCTCGCCAACATATTCGATTGACCCATTTCCGTGAATCGTTACGGTGTAGCTGGGACACCTGCCATAACAGGGGCCTCGTGACATTTGAATTCTGAGTGATTCAATATTCTTAGGGTGAGTCACGCTCGTGCTCCCGCTGGTGGGCAACCAAACAAAAATGAGGACCGCGAGGAAGAAGGCCGCCGTGAAATACGCCCATCTTCCGGCTCTTTTAGACTCAGTTGTCGCAATGGCATCCGTGTCTGGCAACCTAAAATAGAGCAGCCAGACAACTCCCGAAAGCAGAAAGACCAACAGCAGCGCGAATGGCGAGTATAGCCTAAACCCTGAAATACCAATTCTCGGCCAAAGAACAAACAACCAAAACGCATAGTGGAGGAACAGGAAGGTGTTCAGGACCAGAGCGGGAATGAACCGCCCTCGGTATCCTCTCAACAAAATGCCAAAGGAGAGCACCTCCGCCACAAGCACGGTCAACGGGAAAATTTGCCAAGATGGGTAGGACGAAACCGGGAGTGACTCCGGCGCCCAATTCCACGTCAGTCTTGATACGTATAAGTAGCAAGCTGGCGTGGCGAACAGTGCCGTCGCGCCGGCTACATACCTCAGCAACTCGCGATACAAGCTTGACTTAGGAACAAGCCTCAAGAACAAGACAAACAGTGAGGCCACACCGAAGATGGTGACGACGGTTAATAGCTCGGCTCCGACCTGACTCCATCGAGATGGAAATTGACGAGCGACCTCTCTTGTGGAGACCGTGCCAATTGAACTGAGACGCAGAAGATCATTGACCCTATATGTGCTTCGGAGAAAGAAATAGGTCGAGTCATTCTTGGGAGTCCAGGAACCTTGGCTTTTGGAAATGTATACAAGGACCGCATACGCAATGGCACATGCGATGTCTACTGAAAATGTGATTTCGTGCAGGGCGAAAGGGCCCTCATGTTGACCGCTATCGCGCTTTGATTTTTCCATGCTGACCTAAGGTCCCTGCCGTGAGCAAAAATGCTCTGTGGCAGTCCATGCTATGCGAGTGATGATTCCTATATGATTAGACACCAGTATCTGTGCCGAGTTTCCCTAATGACCGAGGGAGGACTCATTTCGTCAACAACGTTCGTTCACACGGACGTGTAACAGCGATCTCGTCGATGTGAAATCGGTCCGAAACCACTTCTCCGCGAACGCGACTTACCAGGAGTTGGCTTTCATGTGGTGATTTTTCGACTCTTCTTTGCGAGAGGAATTAGCCTGCATGACTGTCAGAAACCTGCGTTTCACGAGTGAAATCCACGGTCCTGCCGAAACGATTTTTGATGTGGTCGCCGATATGCCGAACTACGGTCGCTGGCACCGGAATTCGCCCTTGAGATTCGTCGGGCGAACACCGCAGCTTTCGCATCGGGCGTCACAGGAGACAGGCGAACAGTGAAAGCGGCGGCCAGCCGCCGCACTCCAAACGGCAAGATTTGAGGGCGTATCCGCGAACGGGTCCGCTGTACACTATGTCCGCTATGACACGCTTTACCATCGCAGTCTTCCTTCATCTTGTCGGGATGGTCGGCCTGTTTTTTGGGTACGGGCTCGAATGGGTCGCCTCCTCTCTGCTGCGCCGCTCGACAAACGCGGAGGAAGTCCGCGCCTGGCTTCGCATCTACAGACTCTCGCTGCCCATTTCCGGGCCCGGCCTCCTGCTTCTGATCCTCAGCGGCGGTTATTTCGCTTCCATCACCGAAAGCATGAAACAAGGCTGGCTCGTCGCGTCGCTGCTGGCCATCGTGTTCGCGCTCGGGATCGGATTCGTGTTCATCTTGCCGCGCGTGCGCATGCTGCGTGCTGTGCTGCCCGAGGGGAATACGCCGCTTTCGGAAGCTGCGCGCGCGTGTGTCCAAGGTCCCATGATCATCACACTGATCCGAGTGCGGTTTCTGCTCGCGCTCGGCATCCTCTATTTAATGATTGCCAAGCCCGACCTTGCCACCTCGCTTTTCATCTTGCTCGGCGCCATCGTTGTGGGCCTGGTCTCCGCCGCAACGGCGTGGACGGCACGCCCTGCGTCGCTTCGCTGACGCGCATTCGTCACCCGGCTGTTTTCTCCTCAGACTCGCGAGAACGGCGTTCTGGCAACTCGTGAACTGCCGAACGGATCGTCAGCTTCTTGTTCTTGACATCAGACTCTCGTGCGTAAGCACAAATGTCCGAGTTGGATGCCCTTGCAAATCGTCTGGGCTTGGCGCTGCAGGGAGCGCATATCCAAACGGCCCTTGTCGCCGACTTTACTGGCGTGTCAGGCGACGTGACATTGCAGGGAGTGCTTTTGGCAGACCGCCTTTGGATTTCGCTATTGCAAGGACAGCGAGGCTTCAGAACCCTAAATCGAGATGTTCTGCGCAAACAGCTCTATAAAGAGCGATTTTCGGGCAGTAATTTCGTCGCAAAAACGGAAATCGATGCGGCCCAAGCGGCCGGAGCAGATGTCCTGATTACAGGTAAGATTGAGGCCCGAGGTAAGGAATTAGCCGTTACGGTTACGGCGTCGAACGTTTCCAGGGGAGACATAATCGACCAGGAGACGTGGCAGGTTCCACGTACAGAGTCCCTAGATGCTCTAGCGCTACAGCCAATTCAAGCGAAGACTCCCTTCTATCTGCCGGGTCAAGAGGGAGTGAGCGTCCCGTCTTGTGCATACTGTCCGAATCCCCAATACAGCGACGAGGCTCGAAAGCGGAAAATCGAGGGTACAGTTGTCCTGATGGTTCTGATTGACTCTTCAGGTCGCGTCAAGGACGTATGGGAAATCCGAGGGCTTCCAGAAGATTTGACCCGGCAGGCGATGGAAGTGGTTCGGCAGGAATGGCTGTTCAAGCCAGCCCGTGATGAAAATGGGCGAGCGGTGACAATGATGGCGCCCGTTGACGTCAACTTTCGCTTGATGTGAGGGGCAGTAGACGCTCAGGTCCCGGACCAAGTCCCGTGCATAACGTCGTCGGCGTTGTCAAAAGTTTTTTAGACACCTCCACGCCTGCGAGCCGGGAGCGGGGTCAAGGGCGCCCCGTGAAAGCGGGCGTTCATCGAAGACCCTTGACGCCGCGGACGGCTCGCCACCATGCGCGGCAGGACGAAGCGGAGCTTCGTCCCTGTTAGGAATCCGTTGGTTCACCTCGACCAAGGCTCGCTCCTTAGAATCCTACGGGGAATTTAATTAACTCCACCAATCATGTATGCGATCTTAACTTCAGACCATGATTTGTTCTCCGATCTCCCCGTTCTTCTGCAAAGGGGGAGGCAGGGCACTCAATCAATTAGACGATAGGCTTTCGCCTACCACAGGACTTACCGGGCTACCCTGCATGCGCGCGGCGGTGCTCGGCTGGAAAAGGCCTTTGATTGCTTGCGTACCCGATCCGAAGGTTAGCGAGCGACCGTGGCTGATTGCGGAGGCCGCTCTGCGCCCGCCTTATTACCTGGGGATGAAGCGGCCAACGGAGATGGCCCTATCGGCATGATCGTATTGTCGCCCTTTGCTAAGGGAAACGGCTACAACAACTCCCTTTATTACGATCACGGCTCGACGCTTCGCACTTTCGAAGAAATTTTCGGGGTGATGCCACTGTTGAACGATGCTGCCAACCAGAAGGATCTGAGGGATTTGTTTGCGGTATTTCCATAGTGAGTATCAATTGCGTTGGTTCTCTAGCACAATTCGGGCATATCGCATTCACAAGTCACCTGTGGTACGCAAAAGTCCATTCAGCTGTTTTCTACAGAATTTGACGACTCTCCCCACGCCTAAAAAAGGCGGCGGATTCCTCGGAGTTACTATGCGACATTGCCGCATACCTCCGACGATGTTTCCTGCTTCACGGGCACACGCCTAAACTCGCGTTTAGGTCTTACTGTGCCTCCACAGGCTAATACCGAGCGGACTTGATGCTGAGGCTGAGCGGTAACTGCGGCGTCGATGGATAAGCGAGAGCAGCCGTCGCCACAGTTCCCCTACAGTCATAACTCCTCCGAGGTCACGCCATCTCAATGACCCGTGCTATCGCCTGCGAGACGCGTTGGTAGCGTTCGATTTGGTCCTCGAGCTGTTTGCGGCCAGTTGCGGTTAGGCGGTAATAGCGGGCGCGCCGATTATCGGCGGTTTTTCCCCACTCCCCAATGATCCAGCCCTTGATCAGTAGTCGTTGCAGCGCTGGGTAAAGCGAGCCCTCTTCGACGGTCAGCACGTCCTCCGAGGTCTGCTGGATGTAATCGGCAATCTCAAAACCGTGCATTTCGCCGCGGCGCGCCACGCTCTTGAGAATGAGCATTTCGAGCGTGCCGGGCGGAATCGGCTCACGGGCCGACATGACATAGAGAGTCTATGTTATACAGGAGAAGATTGCAATGCCTTGCTAGTTTGCGAGGGGAAGGCGTGAGATGCGACGAAGACTGTGGCCCTTCCTGCGGAGTAGAAGAATGGCGCGGTGATTCCGGCCCCAGCGGAAGGGTCGACTATTTGGGGTGAGGAATAATGGAGACAATCGTGTACGTGTCCCTCTGCACTTGAAAATAGAATCGCCAGTCACGATTTATTCTGGCCTGCCAAATATCATTGGCCTGATCGTATTTCTTGGCCCGAAGCGAGGGGTGGCGAAGGTTCTCAGCCAGCAGGCCAACCTGTTTGTCGAAAGCTTTCTGCACAGAAGCGGGAGCGCCTCGATAGTCCTGCCAGGCGCGGTGGGTTAGGAGCCACTTCATCGACCGTGGCGCTTAGTTCTCCTGACGGGTTTCCGACCCTTGCCTTTGAGAGCTGCCAGCATTTCGGCAGCACTGGCAAAGGGTCCGTGGACGCGGCCCTTCTTGAGGTCGTCCAATCCTTCCGCAAGGGCCCGGTCGACAATGGATTTAGGCGTGAACACAATCTTGCCCTTATCAGCCTGGGCTTCCAAAAGGTCCCCAATCCGGACCCCGACTTGCTCGCGCACGCGCTGCGGGATTACGACCTGGTATTTATTCTTGATGGTGACGATGGACATAGGTGAACAGTTCAACCATCCAACTCTAGCTTATCAGCTGACGAGGGACACAATCAACCTTCTTCGGCACCATAGGAGCACCGAGGGAGGCCGAAGTGGCTTGTCCGAAACGTTGGCGGGAGCAAGCGCAGGGAATGCCTGTCGTTCGTCAAAAGCCCGGCCGACTTTAAAATCACCAAGATACGGCGAAGCTGCGTAACATTGTTAATGGATGAATTCCGGGTCGGAGGACAGTACCAGAGTTTTGGCGAGGCACAGGAGCAACTCGCAAACCTGTGCGTCTGTAGTGCTCATCTGAAACCACGGGACTTCGCCGAGCCACAGTTCGATGCCGTCGTACCCTGCTTTCTTCACGAGCTCGAGCCCGCGTTCGAAGGTCCAGTCTTTCGGGATCATGTTGTCACCGATGGATTTCTTCATGGCACTCTCCTGCACGGGTGAGGGTAGGAAGCGCATCAGGGTCTGATAAGAGGCACGTATTCGTGCTGCGTGTTGAACAATTCGCCCATCGCGATGGGCGTGCTGGTTTGCTGGCGGAGCAACCGGAAATGGTCATTTTCTTCTGGCGGGAGCGGATCTTCGAGAAAAAACAAGCGATAGGGCTCAAGCGACTTTG
>Ga0209804_1000347_pt1 | contig 39427 bp, 38 predicted proteins | sample GraSoiAngelo_139_FD_185896 | JGI IMG/M metagenome (GOLD analysis project Ga0209804, IMG submission 185896) | Grasslands soil microbial communities from the Angelo Coastal Reserve, California, USA - 14_0929_12_20cm (SPAdes) (version 2) | ecosystem: Environmental > Terrestrial > Soil > Grasslands ... | reverse complement strand
GCTCGCAGTGAGCAGGGCCGCGGGGTCATGGGGGTGATCGACGGCAACTCGCCCAAGGGAATCGAGTCAGCCGCCGACGTCAACGCGCGCAGGGAACTGCTGCGGAAATTCGGCTATAAGCGCTAGGACTGGCTTGCGGCGCCGCAAGAGTCATGCGGCCGCCTGCCTCACCTCTTCGAGGAGGCGCAGCAGGGAACGTAAGCCCGAGGGGCCCACAGGGCCCAGCATTTTCACGTTCAGTTGTTCAACCGGGCGGTCCAGTTTCTTTAGCAGCTCCAGCCCCTTCGGAGTGATGCGAGCAACAATCACCCGGCGATCATCGGGATCTCCGCTGCGGCTGCACCAGCCTGCCCCTTCCGTGCGGTCCAATAAACGGGTGATATCCGGGTCGCGCTTGATCATGCGGGCGGCGATTTCGCGGCAGGCCAGACCTGCTTTTCCAGCTCCGCGCAGGATGCGAAGTACGTTGTATTGCGTGGCCGTCAGTCCGTGAGCCTTGAAGAGTTCGTCGCAATGACGCGCCAGCTGATCCGCCGTACGCGCCAGGGCAATCGCGGTCTCTTCTTCCAAGCCAGTGAACGGTTGGGTCTGCTTGATCTCGGTTTGGATGCCCTTGGGCACAGCCATCAACATTAGTCGTTATAACGACTAATGTCAATTTTCCTGCATCGCAAAACTGAACGGCAATCTACAGGCGGTTGATCAGAGAAGCCACATATCCCGCGCCAAAGCCATTGTCAATGTTGACCACGCTGACATTGGAGGCACACGAGTTCATCATTCCCAGCAAGGCTGCGACACCTTTGAACGCCGCGCCGTAGCCAACGCTGGTGGGAACTGCGATGACGGGGACGCCGACCAATCCCCCCACGACGCTGGGGAGCGCCCCTTCCATGCCCGCGCAGACAATCACGACGCGCGCGGCAGTCAGAGAGTTGCGGTTGGCCAGCAGACGGTGAATGCCGGCTACGCCGACATCGTAGAGGTGTTCGACATCGTTGCCCATAACCTCAGCCGTGACCACAGCCTCTTCGGCAACAGGGATGTCGCTCGTGCCCGCCGAGACCACCGCGATTTTTCCCTTGCCGTACTTTTTGCGGTCGCGTTTCAGCAGGATGGCGCGGGCCAGGGCGCGGTACTCGACTTTTGGCGCCTCTTTCTTAACCGAGGCAAGTTGTTGCTCGTCGGCGCGCGTGACCAGGACGTTGCCATTATGTTGAGCCAGCCGGGCAAAGATTCCGGCAACCTGCGCGGGGGTCTTCCCTTGCCCAAAGATGACCTCCGGCATGCCCGCGCGCAGCACGCGATGGTGATCGACCTTGGCGTAACCGAGGTCTTCGAACGGCAGGTGGCGCAGGCGATCGACGGCATCATCGGGAGAGAGCCTCCCGTTGCGAACTTCGTCGAAGAGTTTGCGGATGGAATGGGCGTTCAAGAATATAGATTAGCTCCCGGTGTCGTCCCTGGCGGGACTCGATTTCCTATTACTCTGCTTACCCCGGCACCGACGTGCAGGGCTTCCCCATGATGTGCCCTCGGCACTAAGCACGGCCATGCCCCGGTTTAACGCTCGCTTCTTACCTTATCGCGAGAAACTGACGGAAACTACATCATCGCCGAGGAAGCTGAAGGTAATTCGCGTTTCCGCCTCGACCGCATGACCATTGAGTTCGTAAGGACGATATCGCCAAAGCTTCACGGCTCGCGCGGCGGCCCCGGCGAGGGCGCGATTACCGCTTAGAATATTGACTTCTCTTACAGCACCATCTTCGCCGATCACTGCTTCGAGGCTGACTTTGCCAGTCAGGGTTCTATTCGCTGCCACCGGATACTTGAGGCCGCTCTCCGGCGCCTCTGCAATGTGCAGGCGTTCCGGCGGAGCCGGGGGAGCAGCGGTTGGGGCAGCAGTTGGGGCAGCAGCAGTTGAGACAGGAGTAGTCGAATCAGCAGCAGGAACTGCCGGCAGCACATGAATAACCGAGGAAGAGGGCTGGCTTTCCAGCTGTTTGGCGGCAGCCAGCTGCAAAGGCGGCCTCGGAGCAGGCCTCACTGCGGGTGTCTTGGCGGCCAACCTAGGGGATGGCAGAACGGTTTCCGGCGGAGCGGGCAGCCGGGTCGGGACAGGAGCTTCGTGAACCGCCGCCATTGCCGGCGCAACCATTGCAGCCGGCACATGCCGGACGCTGCGAAAATGGACCAAAAGACCCAGGGCTGCCATGGTGCATCCGGCAACCAGCACCCACCCCACCGTTCTTCGACCTACAGGTGTCGCGGTTTCTGGATCCGAGAGTGCCAGACGCGTTTCCTCGTCATTACTCGGCTCTCTAGGCTCTTCCTTGGCCGATGGCAGGTCCACCACGTTGGCGACGTATCGGGCCAAAGTCCCAAGAAACGGTTGATTCTGAGCCGGGCTGGCCGCGCGAAGCGAAATCTCTCCGGCAGCAACAGCTCGCGGCATGTCTAGCTCGGCCCTGGTTGCAGCCATCTCGACTACGTTGCTCGCGGCTGGCAGGGCCTGCGTTTTCGCAATTAGTACCGGGGCGGCATTTTCGATGACTCCGATAATGGGAAACCGGATGATCGGCCCCCTCACCGTGAAATCGACGCTGTGACACAACTTGTCGGCCAGTCGCCTTTGGCGGGAATTCAGCACTTCTTTAGGCAGTGCGTGAAAATTACGGAACGTCCAAACCAAATAGAGTCGTTCCCAAGGGGATGGTCTAGCGTAAAACGAGCCGGCCTTGCTTCTTAACTCTACGATACCTGTGCGGATCATCTGCGACACTGCTGCCATAGTTGCTTCACCGAGGAGTGGTTTGAAGGGCCTGATACCTTCCGGGGGGAGGAAGGCATTATACCCCGAAACCGCCTCATTTTATCAGCCTCTCAACGCCGCCAGCTCAACTTGTTGGGACCGCCTGATTGGGGACAATCTGAATCCGTCACGACGCATGACAGATCCCTGAATACCGGAAAAGACATGGCATCGGCCATATGGAGCTCCTAACCGGGACCCAGACCGTCGCTTTCAGGATTCTCGGCAACTACTTCAACCAGCACACCCTTCTGTCGCGAAGGCGGCCAGACTCGGGCCAGGAAAATGGGTCTCCAAACCGCGCCGGATATTCGCCCCCCGTAGTAGAGTCCGAGCTTCAGGATGGCACCAAAGCCAGCACTACAGCCAGAGAAACTGACATCCCTCTGCCGGGCCAGGATGGCTTTGGGAAGGCGAAAAAGCACCTGGGCCTGATATTGAATGCCTATCCTAAGGTGATGCCCAAGCCGCCAAGGAGCTGGGTTTTGCAGAAACGTGCCCCCCGCAGAAGGACAAAGCTCAACCCGCCGAAAAGGGTTCCCTCGTCCTCTGCACCGGCAGCCAGACCCATTTCGAGCCGGAGATCAGTCAAAAGGATTCGTCCTCCTGAAGTTAACCTGACTTTCGCGCTGGTTACGGTGCGGGATTTCGTGGTCATGACCTGAGGCTTGCTGCCCTGCTTTCACACGCCGGCAGCGCCTTCTTCTCCGAGCATCGCGTAGATGGCGGGATTGGAGCACACCTCGTAATACGCGCGGTCGGTCCAGCCCTTAAAGGAGGAATTGCGAGGATCGATTTGCGGTATCTGACTTTCCCGCACCACGATTTTGCGGAAGATATCGCTGCCCACCGCAACCAGCCCGCTATGCAGGCGATAGCGCTCGCTGCCCCACAACGCGGGCGCATCCAGGTGGCGCGGCTCCAGGGAAATCTCTTTCTGCAGCTTAGCGAAAGCGGCCGGGCTGATGCGTATCCCGTTCAGGTTGTAACTCATCATGAAATCGTCGGCGTTCTCGCCGGCATCGGCGTCGCTGACCGTCTGGAATGCATAGACGTTGAACAGGCTCTCCAGCCGTTCCACCGCCTTGCGCGCCCGTTTGTTGCACGACGACAGGCGATCGCTTTCATTCAGCGCATCGGAGATCATGATGCGTTGCTCGCCAGCCATCAGATACAGCGGCGCAGAATCCTGATAAGAAATCCCAATGCCCAGCTCCAGCGGCGGCAACCCGGCGCGCTCGAGGAGATGGTTGTACCCGCGGACGATGTCGAGCATTTCCCGCGCCAGCACACAAGCGCGGCTGACCGCGAGTTCCGGCTCGCCTTCCTTCTCAAGCAGCGCAAGAATCATGGCGTCCCCTTCGAGGAAGACCTTCATCGCTTTATACTTGGGCAACAGCTTGTAGACAGGCTCGAAGAAGTTGAGGCTGAAGTAAGAAGCCGGATTCAGACCTCGGTCCATTAGCGAGCGCGTCAGGCGAGTAGAATCGCGGATGTCCGCCTTGATGATCACGTGGTGAAGAACTTTTTCTTCCGTAGGCCGCTGTTCATCCGGCAGGAGAAATTCGTAGAGAGTACCATTGACCGAAGACAGCTCCCGCAATTTCTCGTTGCCGATAAGGTTGACGCTATCGAGCGCCGAGTTGAGGGCCTCCAGGCGGCGCAGGTCGCGATGATAGCGCAGGAAGTCGCGCAGAAAGCGTCCCGCAATTTTTGCCCGGTCCGGACCGTGGCAGCCGGAAACGCGTCCCACGGCGGCAAACAGGCTGTCGGCGGAAAGACGTCCGTGCTGCCGGATGAGCTTCTCGACACGATTGCACTCTTCGCGCGAGACCAAGCCGTTCTTCAACTGCTGCGCATTGATGCGCGGCGAGTACTCCGACAAAAGCGGCATCACTTCGTAAGAAGCGATGACGTGTTCCATTACCCTGGCCTCTTCCAACAATTTCACCCAGAGCGCTAATCGTGCCTCCTGCGCAAGTCCGTGGCCGGTAGAGGGGTCAGGCGCTCCCCCGGCAACCAATTCCTGGGCGTTGTCCGGGGAATTGAGCCAGCCGTCGACAGCGCCAGGATCTTTGGCGGCCGGACCGAGGTCGAGCGACTGCAGGAAGCTGCCGGCGACCTCACGCATTTGGGGGAAGCGGTCGGGGTCGCGATCCCAGTTACCCAGCATTACGTAATGATCGGCGTTGATGTAATCATCGCGCCCGTCGTCGGTGAAAACCAGGCGATTGATAAACAGCCGGTAGTCCGTACCGGGCGTGTCCCCAAACAGAGAGCGCCTCATGCGGGCCAGAGTTTCCTTTTCGATCTCCTGCAAACTTTGGAACAGGTCCTGTCCAGCCTTGCGCAAAACAGCTTTTTTGCCGACCTGGAAAGCTGCCACGCGCTCGCGAAGCTCAAGCCCAGTATGCTGGCGTATCCCTTCATAACTCCTCAGCGTGATGCGACAACGTTCCAGCACTTGCGCGAATTGGCCGACCAACTCGGCCCGCAGGAACTTAATCACGGCCAGGCGTGCCAGCAGGTCTACAGAAATATTGTGTTCCGCCTTGGCGCGGCTCAGAGCAGCTACCTGCAACTTAGTCAAAAGGGTTTTTATTTCCGCGGGCTCTGACTTCATGCGTGCCTGCGCAGGCTTGAGGTTGCCGAAGGCCCTGCCCGCCGTCGCGAACGTAGGTGTATCGCTCGTAAGCACACGTTCGACGTCGCCATGACGCGCAATTAGACGCGCAATCTGGAGGCGCATCTGCTCAACAAACTTGGGGCTGAGGTACACATCGTGGCGCAGATTGTCGACGCCGGCAGACAAGCCCTCCAGCGTGAGCTGGGGCGTGTAACTTGAGAGCACAGGCCGGTCAAACTGATCGGGACCATGTCCGAGTTTGAAGATAGGAATCCGTGGCATGCGGGCTCGTTGCGGCGTACCTTGCAAGCGCTCGATTTCCAAAGAAAAAACATGGCGGCAGGGTGGCGCCAGGCATGCACTCTCTTCGGAAGCTGCTGATTTAGCAGCCGATAGGTCGAGCGTAGCACCCGGGGTGGGAGGACAAAAGGTTACTCAAGTTACCGGCGGAGAAGTAAGCAAAGACCGAAATGCGGGTTTCTGCTAGGGCCCGCTCTGGCTCTTGAGCCGTGCCGGTTCGAACTCGTCGCCGCGTTCCCAGCCAACTTCCTGCGGCCAGCTGGCAGCCTTCCATCCGAGGGCGAAGCCGAAGCGAGCGATTACCGCATCGCCCATGAAATCCATGCCGGGGTGATATTCATCACTGGGCTGGTGATAACGCTTGGCCGTAAAGTCCTCGGCTTGCTGAATCCCCCAGGCCGCGTCATGCCCTTTGTACTTCATGCCTTCATTGATCGAGAACGATGGGATGCCTACTCGGGCCAGGCTGAAATGATCGGAACGATAGTAATGCCCTGCCTCCGGGCGCGCGTCAGGACGGATAGCCAGCCTGAAGTCCTTGGCAGTGGATTCAACTACCGGATAAAACGTGGTCCTTTCCGAGCCGGAGACTTCTGTTTCTTCGGGAGCGCCTAGGGGCGGAACATCGTCGAAGTTTAGATCCAGGGTGATCTTCCCGGCCGGAATCGGTGGGTGTTGGCCCAGATACTCGGAGCCCAGCAAGCCTCTTTCTTCTCCGGTGACGGAAGCGAAAATGATCGAGCGGGGAGGCTTCTGGACGGCGCTGGCGTAGGCTCGGGCGATCTCCAGCAGGATGCCGCATCCCGTGGCATTGTCATCGGCGCCGTTATAGATGTTGTCGCCGGGGCGCCCCGAAACGATGCCCAGGTGGTCGTAATGGGCGGTATAAATCACCGCCTGCTCCTTCAGCCTGGGATGCGACCCGGGAATGATTCCGACCACATTGTTGGAATCGAACGGCCGAACCTGGCTCACGATACGCGCTTCCAACCTCACCGGAAGAGGAACGGGGCGGAAGTCGCGCGCCTGGGCGTCGGCCATCATCTTGTCCATATCCATGCCCACGCTGCTGGCCAGCTTGCGGGCGACGTCCAATTGAATCCAGGAAGCGGCGGTGAGCTTGGGGCTGCCCTCCGATCTCAAATAAGCCTGCTCGCCCGACCAGGAATTGCGCACCACCTCCCAGCCGTAGCTTGCCATGTCGGTTTTGTGGACCAAGATGACCCCCGAGGCTCCTTGGCGGGCTGCCTCTTCATATTTGTAGGTCCATCGCCCGTAGTAGGTCAGCGCCTTGCCTTTGAAAAAATTCGGATTATCCGAGGGTGGCTCGTTCACCAGCATGAGCAGAACCTTGCCCTTGACATCGGCGCCCTTGTAGTCGTCCCAATGGTACTCCGGGGCCACAATGCCGTAGCCGACGTAGACAATTTCGGCAATCAGATCGGACTGCGTCTGCTCCGTCTGGTTGGAGACAACGTAGTCATCGAGGAGCCGCAGATTGAGGGCTTGCCCATTCTCCGGAACCAGAGAAAAAGTACTATCCGGTTGAGTCGCAACACCCACCATCGGAACCCTTTGCATGTAAGTCCCGCCGTCCCCAGCCGGGTTCAGACCGTACAGCGCGAACTGCGTGGCCATGTATTCCGCGGCCAGATCACCGCCCCGCTGCCCGGTCCCGCGTCCCTCCAGCAGATCGCTAGCTAAAAATCGTACATGCGCGCGGATGTGCTCGGGATTGATGCTTTCCAAAGCAGCAAAAGCCGCCCCGGGCAGGCGCGGCGAAGCCACCTGAAGGTTCCTGCGGGCCGGGGCCGCATACAGAAAACCACACACTAAAGACAACACCAACAGAACGTTAGCCGTGCGCATGATCACTCCTGAAGGGATTTGGGCACTATTGTACGCAAAGCCGACGGATGGGGGGAGAAGGCGAGCCCGGGCGGGGACGCGCCGGGCCCCCGGCTGACGACACGATTCGATGTTTTCGTCCCGCGACCGCGGGATCAGTTCTTCGATCCTCAACCCGCGCGAAAGTCGCGCACGTCCTCGCCGGGCTTGAACAGAGGCACGACGCCGGCGCCAATCTCCTCAGCCGCCTTGCGGTGAATCCCCTCCACATCCTTGCGCGACCAGCCCACACTGGAGATTTCAATTTCGCCGTCCTCGGCAATCCAGAAAATGGTGGGTACGTTGGTGAGGCCGAAAGCGTTGGAAACCGGGTAGGAAACGGTGTCGTCGAGCAGCACCGGAAACGTTATTCCGTACTCCTGAATAAATGCCAGAGTATCGCGCTGCTGGTCCTGCGAGACGCCAACGATGGCCACCTTCTTGTTGCCATATGCCTTGTAAATGCGCTCCAAGTAAGGCAAGGCGTACTGGCAAACCGGACAGGAAATCTTGAAGAATGCAAGCACAACTGGACCCCGCGCCAATCCGTCCTTCAAAGTAAACTGCTTGCCTTCGGTGTTCCGCAACGTGAAATCGGGAGCCGCAGTTCCGGCAGCTAAAGCAGCCATCTGTTTCCCTCCGAAGATTTTACGAAGCCAATTCATGGGCTTCAAAAGCCTTTCTATTGGATGACCTGAATCGCCTGAAGGATTTTCCGGGCCAACCCGGTGAGCGGGAGGGCCGCCAATCGGGAACGGCGTACCCACCGCCCCTGAACCGAATCTGACACCGGCCCCCGGGCTACCCGTACCGTGTAATCGGTAATTGTGATCGAGTGTTTGAGGGTCAGCGCAGTTTGGTGATTGCCATTGGGCTCTCGTATCTCGGGAAGTTCCCACATTCCCGGCATCAGCGATGAGCTTTTCGGACGATACACCAACCATACGGCATCATCGCGCAGATTGAGTCCATAGCAAATTTCGCGTTTGTGCCGAACTTCAACTTTTGCGCGAGACAACTCGCCACGGGTCGTGCAGTGCTTCGAGACTGGGCAGAGCAGGCACTGCGGCTGGCGGGGCAGGCAGATCGTAGCCCCCAGTTCCATCATGGCCTGATTGAAATCTCCCGGGCGCTTCCGGCTCAACAAGCTATGCGCCGACTCCCACCGTTCTTGGTTCGAGAGATTCTTCCCGGTTACGCGCTGGAGCACGCGTTCGACATTCCCGTCCACAACAGCGATCGGCTCGCCGAACGCGATGCTGGCGACCGCTGCGGCGGTGTATCGTCCAATTCCCGGCAAACTTCGCAATTGGTCGGCGGTGGAGGGAAACGCGCCGTCCTTCACAATCTTTTTTGCAGCTTGATGCAGTGCTCGCGCCCGCCGGTAATATCCCAATCCGCTCCACGCCGCCAACACCGACGAGAGCCGTGCCGCTGCCAGCGCCTGCACGGTAGGAAAGCGCCTTAAGAATTTCGCATAGTACTCCACCACGGCGGCCACGCGCGTCTGTTGCAACATGATTTCGGCCAGCCACACGCGGTAGGGGTCGTAATTCGTGCGCCACGGCAAATCACGCTTATGGGTGTCGTACCAGCGTAGAACCCGCTGACGAAACCAGCGGACATCGAACGTCGCCGTGTGGACTAGCCGGGAAGACATCATTGGACGGGCATTCTACGTGAGTCATGGAAGGTCATTCAATCACGGTCAAATTATCCGGCAGCGATTCAGACATGGACTGGGAAATAACCTTCAATCAGTCCATATTCACAGGCTTCACCCCACGCGGGCACTAATTCGGTCGCCGCAATTTCGGCGGCTAGTGTTTGGGCCTAATAACTACTTGGGTTGAGTCGAGCTGGTCGCAGGAGCCGCGGAATGAGCAATTGCGTACCAGTCGCGCGCCAAATGTTGCCAGACAGTCATGGCCCGCATGGGTGTGTTAGGCAGAGGCTGCCCCGCCAGTTTCCCGCGAAGGATAAGGGTGTAAGCAACCACATAGGTGTTGCCATTCGGTTGTACGTTGAAGTCGCCCAGCGAGTACTCGCGGACGTCGAGTTGCTTCCAATGTTCGAGCGCGGCCGCGCGCTCGAAACTTCTCTCCGGGGTAACTAGAACATACGTAGCGGCCAGGTGCGGCTCCAGTTCCGTCCACTTCTTGTTCTTCACTTGCTCCCAAAAAACTCGTTCCAGGGATTCGCCGCCCGTGACTTCGGTCCAGGCGTGAGGCTTGTGTTCGCCCCAGATGGTGCAGCCCGCCAACCACAGCATCAATGACAACACCAGAGTTGTCAAGCGTTTGCGCACCATGGCGCGATTCTACAGCAAACCTTCCGGCAGATACTTGCGTCCTACTACCGCGCCCCGTGGCAGTCTGGATGCGACGGGCTTGACCCTCGTCCTGGAGCAGGAAATAATGAGCGAGCCTGGTATCCGCGACGCAGAAGTGCACGTGTTTAGGTTCCCACATCGAATCCATGAGGGACTTCAACCGCAAGGTCGAAGAAGCCGGTGCGCGAGTGAACAAATCAGTAGCCGACTTCGCCGCGCGCCTGGAAAAGGACAGCGCGGAGGTTATCGCCTACCTGAACAACGAAGTGGTGCCGGCGGTTCGCTCTCGCTCGACCAAGGCCATCCGCGCGGCTGCCGAGAAGCTGTCCAAACTCGCCGATTATCTCGATCAACACAAGCCGACGTGATCGCCCGCTTTTTCCCGGTCTTCATTCTGGGGGCCGCTTTGGTTCTAACCGGCTGCGGCGGCCGCAAGCAAGCAAGGGTGGTCGTACCTCCGCCGCCTCCCATCGTGCAACCGGAACCTGAGCCTGTTCCCCTGCCCCCAGTGACCCAGCCGAAAATCAAAGCTCCGGAGGAAGATCGGGAGGTCATCAGCCTCCCACCGGATGCCAAACCGATCTACACAGAAACCGGAATCGCGAGCTGGTATGGAGCCCCGTACCATAACCGGCGCGGCTCGAATGGCGAAGTCTACAATATGAACGCCTTCACGGCGGCGCATCGCACCTTGCCGTTGGGGTCGATTGTGCGGGTGACGAACGTAAAGACCGGCAACTGCACATTGGTGCGCGTCACCGATCGCGGGCCGTTCATTGAAGGCCGAATTCTGGATCTTTCTCTGGCCGCCGCCAAGAAACTGGATGTCTGGCAACCGGGCCTCGCGACGGTAAAAATCGAGTTGATGCAAACTCCCGCTCCGCTCGATTCCGGCGGACGCTGGGCGGTGCAGATTGGGGCTTTTGATGACAAGCAGGCGGCTGGCGACTTGGCCGGGCACCTCTCCCGCCGTTATCACACCGCCAAAGTGGTCCAGTTCCTCAGCCCCACAGGCGCCTGGTGGGTGCAAGTACGAGTCAAAGATGACGACCGCCACCGCGCCGAAGAGCTTGCCCACGCAACCCAGACCAGCGAAGGAGCGGTTTTCGTGGTTAGGCTTGATTGAAGCGTTCTATCTTTCTTGCTCGAAACTAGAAACTTGAAACGGCTCTTGAAACTCGAAACCGGAAACTAGAAACGGTTTTTCATGCCCGACTACGAACCCGGCTGTCTTTTTTGCCGCATTATTCGAGGTGAGGCTCCGTCCAAGAAAGTCTACGAGGACGAGCACACCTTCGCCTTTGAAGACATCAGGCCGCAAGCGCCTACGCACGTGCTGGTTGTCCCCAAGAGGCACATTCGAGGATTAAAAGAAGCCAAGCCAGAAGATTCCGAGACCATCGGCCATTGCCACCTAGCGGCAGCGCAAATCGCCCGCGAGCGCGCCATCGAAGACGGATACCGGACGGTGCTAAACGTCGGCCCGGGCGCCGGCCAGAGCGTCTTCCATCTCCACGTTCACCTGATCGGTGGCAGACACCTGAAGTGGCCGCCGGGATGAGACGTTCTCTGTCGTGGAGGCGCATCGGCACGAGAGAGGGCACGACTTGGTTTCGTGACCCACCTGAGAGCACCTCGGTCGCGCCGAGAGGCGTCGAATAGAGGAACTCTCTTTAGTCCCGAGAGGAATTTTCGCCGCCCAAGCGAGCCCGGAGCTATGCACTCAAGTTAGGTGGTAGGGCCTTGGCCCTGCATAAGTCATCCCCTAAAGGAACCGGCTTTAGCCGCTAAGGGACTTTACTTTATGAGCTCCCAGCGACCAAAGCATGTTTCCCATTATTGAGCGCAAGGCAGGGCCGAAGGCCCTGCGCCACCCAAAATCAGACTGTTCCCGCAGGCTGTGAAGTCAAGCCCTCCCGGGAGAACTACCGCAATAGGTCTGGGACAACCGAACATCGACAACGTGCCAAGCTATCCCCGCGTGCGATCTAGGAATTCGGTATGCCATGCCATCTGGATCGCCTCCAGCTTGCCCTCATTGGACTTTTTGGGATCGTCCTTGAAGCCGGGCAACTGAATGACGTAGCGGTGCAGGTCGGTGAAGCGCACTTCAAGAGGATTGATCTCAGGATGGGTCTCGGAGAGCAGGATGCCGATATCGTCGGCGTCGTCCCAGGTCAGGTTTTTGGGCATAGCGTGCTCCCAGGCAGTTAGGTAGCATTTACGAGCTGGCATTTGGCCCCTGAGCGAGAGTACCGACAGTGGATGGCCAAATGCCAAGTGCTAATTGCTAAGAGCTGCTTTCTGAAACGTAGTTCCGATTCCAGGACGGAATTTCCACTACAACTTTACCTGGTTTGGTAATCACCGTTTGGCAGCCGAGACGGGAGTTTAGCTGGAGGTCGGCAGCCAATCACGTTGGTCTGCGGCTTGACCTTGATCTCTAGCTTCATGACGTCGCCGCACTCCCGGCGCGCCCACCAGTCCCACGCCCACGTCGGGGCTCTTTTTTATCCAGCAAACCTACGTTTCGTGGACTTGAGTAATGGTCAACCTTGTCGGTGTAAGCCATAATCGACGAGCTCCAAACCCTCAGGTTCGAAAGTTCCAGGTTTCAACGTTTCAAAAGCCGCGTCTTCTATAAGACTTCCCACTGAAACCTTGGCATCTTGAAACCTTACTTTGCTGCCCACTTCACGTTCTTCAAATCGACACCGTCTTTGGCCATCTCGTAGAGCGGCGAAAGCTCTCTCAGACGCTCCACTGTCTCGCATACGCGATCGGCCACGTAATCGACCTCGGCTTCGGTATTGAACCGTCCCAGGCCGAAGCGGATCGAGCTATGCGCCAACTCGTCTCCCGTGCCCAGGGCCTTTAGCACGTAGGACGGCTCCAGTGTTGCCGAGGTGCAGGCCGATCCACTGGACACCGCCACGTCGTGAATACCCATTAGCAGCGATTCGCCTTCTACATAAGCGAAGCTGATGTTCAGATTGCCGGGCAGGCGATGCTCCATCGACCCGTTGATGTACACCTGATCGAGGCGAGCCACAATCTTGTCCTTCAGCCGATTGCGCAATCCCGCCAAGTGACAGGCTTCCTTCGGCATATCGTCTGTGGCGATCGCACACGCCTTACCGAGGCCAACAATTCCAGGCACGTTCAGCGTTCCCGAGCGCATGCCGCGCTCGTGGCCGCCGCCATCGATGACGGGCGCCAACTGGACTCGTGGATTCCTGCGCCGGACGTAAAGTGCTCCCACGCCCTTCGGCCCATACATTTTGTGCGCCGAAATCGACATGAGATCGATGCCCTGCTGGTTGACATCAACCGGCATTTTGCCCACCGCTTGAGTAGCATCGCTATGCAAGATCACGCCGCGCTCCCGGCACAGCTGGCCGATTTCTTCCATCGGCTGCAGCACGCCAATCTCGTTGTTGGCGGCCATGACCGTCACCAGAATCGTCTTGTCATCGAAGGCGCGCTTCAGATCATCAAGATCAAGCAAGCCATCCTTCTCGACCGGCAGATAGGTCACGCGGCACCCGTACTTCTCCAGCCGCTTGCAGGTATCGAGCACCGCCTTGTGCTCAGTCACCGCGGTGATGATGTGGTTGCCCTTCTCCCTGTACATCTCGGCGACACCTTTAATGGCCAGGTTGTTGCTCTCGGTAGCGCCTGAGGTAAAGATGATCTCCTTGCTGGTAGCCCCGATCAGTTTGGCGATGCGTTCGCGCGCCGTTTCCACTGCCTCTTCTGCCACCCAGCCGAAGGCATGGTTGCGGCTGGCCGCATTGCCGAACCTGTCGGCGAAGTACGGCATCATCTCTTCGAGCACCCGTGGATCGACCGGAGTGGTGGCATGGTTATCCATGTAAATGGGCAGCTTGATTCCGTTGGGTCCTTCGCGCACTTCCCAAGCTGCAGCCTTCGCCTTGGTGCTCATAATTGCTCTCCTGCTTCGATCACAACCCTCCGAGCGTGCCCAGCTGGAGCGGCTTCTTTCGAGTTCCACCCCGTCGGACTTCGTTCAACTGTGAAATCCTGGTGTTCTTTTAGGAGGTCTTCGATGCTGCTGCTGCTGACTTTGCGCAGCGGCTGGCGCACGGTGCAGCGCTCGGTCTGCCCGCAGGTGCCACGCACCGTGGCGCAAGAGGTGACAAACAGCGGCCCGTCAATGGCTCGGATTACCCCGAAAGCAGAAATCGTGCGCGCATCCGGCGCCAGCCGGTAGCCGCCATTGATCCCATGCCGGGCGGGCAGCAAGCCGGACTTCACCAATCGCTGCGGGATCTTGGCTAAAGCTTCCTGAGGCAGGCCGTAGCTGTCGGCGACGTCCTTGGCACGGCAGGCACCTGCGTGAGTGCGCTCGGCCAGATGCTTCATGGCCATCAGCCGGTAATCGGCTTTCTTGGTGAGCTTCAGCATGGCTGGCGGGATTGCGCTAAATCCGACCTTCTCAGTCGTATTTCATTGTAGTTAGCCGGAAGAGGCAAAAGCAATGAAAACGAGCCAACCACGGGAGGTGCCAAGACATATGTAAGTTACGGTTTGTTAACAGCTTGGATTCGCTCACCGGCCCGCAGGCGTGGGCTAGCATGCGCGCCCGAGCTTTTGTCCATCAGGTCTCCCCGGGGGGAACAGGTGACATTGGAGGGTGACTTCTGAGCACTTGACAAGCCCATCGGCGGGGCTACAATACCCGCAATTCGGGAGCAAAAAGTCCCTCACCCGCCCCGGGTAGGGTTCGTGACCGGATTTATGAAGCCAACCTGCGTCCTCACCAGTTCCCGACATGAGATCGATCATGGATCAGTGTAAGCATCCGCGCGTGCAGATCGTGGCCCGTGAAGCCGACGCCGAATTCGTGGAATGCCTCGAATGCGGCGAAATCTTTGAGTCCAGTGAATTCAAAGACATGGCCATCGAAGACGGCTCTGCCACCGCCGACTCCTGAAACCCCCTCGACATCGCCTGCAGGTGAGAGTTCACGCTTTAGTGTGTCACGACCGCACTAAGGTAACCCGCGCCGGCATTAGTCCTATAGCGGACCCAGCAGGAACTCTGCTATCTTGCGCGCGGGGACTACTTTTCTTTGAGGGGCTTTGCCGTGACGCGATCGGCTCTAGTCGTTGATGATTCCATGCTCGCACGGCACTCTGTCTCCCGCCTGCTTGAAACCCGTGGCTTCAAAGTGGAGTCGGTCTCCAGTGGACAGGAGGCCTTAGACCGGCTGGAGAATTACCGCCCCAGCCTCATCGTCACCGACATGAAAATGCCCGGCATGAGCGGCAACGAGTTGATTGCAGCTTTGAAAGCCAACCGGCGAACTGCGGGTATCCCCATTATCATCGTGGCCGCTCGCCAGAGCGGCATGGATGTTGACTCCGAGGCACGCGCCGACTACGCGATCTACAAGGACATCGATGTCGAATCGCAGCTGGACAAAGCCCTGAAGGCGTTGTTCGGAAGCGGCAGATAGAATTGCGGATTCCGAATTTCCAATCGCACAAACTTTGTATCGAGATAGGGGCTTTTAATGGCCAATTGAAGATCGCCATTGTCTTAAGCTTCCTTTAGCGCCAACCCAGCCTCAGCCGAGAAGTCTGCCGGCGCGAAGTCTCCCGCAAGAAATTTCGGATACGCCGCCGCGGCGATCATAGCGGCGTTGTCTGTAGACAGGGAGCGAGAGGGAAAAAATACCGGCAGTCCTTCCATGGCGGCATCGCGTTCGAAACGCTGCCGCAACTCGTTATTGGCCGCGACGCCACCCGTCACGAACAGCGTGGCCACATCGTAAGCACGAGCTGCCGCCAGGGTTTTGCTCACCAGGTCCTCAACCATGGCCCGCTGAAAGGACGCCACCAGGTCTAGCGTGTCCCTGTCGCATAGGCGCACGTGGTCCTCCAGCTTGGGCCTCACAATGGCAGCTAGGGCCTTTCGCCGAGCCTCAATGTGCTCTTGCATCTTGTGAGTCTCTACATAGCGCAGCGCTGCGGTCTTGATTCCGCTGTACGAAAAGTCAAAGCGCGGGCGCTCTTCTTGCGGCTGGTCGCGATCCTTGCGGTCGCGGTGCTTGATCTGTAGAGGAGGAAACTTCACCCCATCCGAATCACCGTGAGTGGAAAGCCGGTCGATGATCGGCCCGCCTGGATAACCGAGACCCAGCAACTTGGCCACCTTGTCGAAGGCTTCGCCGGCCGCATCATCCCGTGTGTGCCCGACATTCTGGTAAGACCAGCCCTGCCCTTTTTGCTCCGCCAAATAGAGGTGGGTGTGTCCACCCGAGACCACTAACGCCAGGACCGGAAATCCAACTTCGTGATGGCCTTTTTGTCGCTCCTCCAGCAGCACCGCATGGATGTGACCTTCCAGGTGATTGACGGCTATCAGCGGTTTGTCGAGCGCAAACCCCAGCGCCTTGGCGTAGCTGATGCCAACCAGCAGCGCACCCGCCAGACCCGGTCCCTGTGTGACGGCCAGTGCATCCAGGGACTGGTAGCTCTGTCCGGCATCTGCCAACGCCTTTCGCACTACGGGAACGATTGCCCGCAGATGCTCTCGCGAGGCCAGTTCCGGAACTACGCCGCCGTAAGGCTGGTGGGTGGCGATCTGCGAGAAGACTACGTTCGAGACCACCTGCTCTCCCGAGCGGACCACGGCTGCCCCGGTTTCGTCGCAGGAACTCTCGATGCCCAGGATGTGAACAGACGACATATGCTTATATTATCTGAGCAACATCTAAACCGTTTTGCTGAAAGACTACGCCATCTCGATCGTGCGCAAGTTGCGCGACTCCGGGCACCAGGCCTATCTGGTGGGCGGGTGTGTGCGCGATCTGTTGCTCGGCCGCGAACCGGCCGACTACGACGTGACCACCGACGCTAAGCCCGACCAGGTCATGCGGCTTTTTTCGGAAACCTATGCCGTGGGCGCGCAATTTGGAGTAGTGCTGGTACCACTCCCGAAAAAAAATGGTGGAGGCCCGGCTCGACCCGTCTCCTCACCCGAACCAGACGCGGGAAGGCGCGTCTCCACTGAGCATCCCGGCGTCGTTGAGGTGGCAACTTTCCGCAGCGACATTGGCTACAGCGACGGCCGCCATCCCGACCAAGTTCGCTATAGCCGAGATCCCCGCGAAGACGTCGAGCGCCGGGATTTCACCATCAACGGCCTTCTTTTCGATCCCGTGAAGAATGAGGTGCTTGATTTTGTCGGCGGACGCAAGGACCTTGATGCGGGAATCATTCGCACCATCGGCGACCCGGAACGCCGTTTTGCCGAAGACAAGCTGCGTATGTTGCGAGCCCTGCGCTTCGCCGCTCGTTTCGGCTACTCCGTTGAGCCGGTCACGTTCGCTGCAATTGAGGAGTTCGCGCACGAAATTGGGCAGGTTTCCCGCGAGCGTGTACGCGACGAACTGACCAAGATGCTCACCGAAGGCCGTGCTGGTAGCGCTCTTCTGCTCCTTGACCAGAGCGGACTCCTGCCGGAAGTTTTACCTGAAATTTCCGCCCTGAAGGGCGTGGAGCAACCGCCTCAATTTCATCCTGAGGGCGACGTTTTCGTGCACACGCTGCTGCTGCTCGAAAAACTCCCGCAGCCCTGTCCGCGAACGCTCGCCTGGGGTGCATTGTTACACGACGTGGGGAAGCCTCCCACGTTCCGCGTCGCGCCCGACCGCATCCGTTTTGACGGTCACGTTGAGGTAGGCGTCAGAATGGCGCAGGAGATTTGCCATCGCCTGCGTTTTTCCAACCAAGATACCGAGCAGATCCTTGCCCTGATCGCCAACCACATGCGCTTTGCCCAGGTCGATCGGATGAAGGAATCCACCCTCAAAAGATTCATGCGTCTGCCCCGCTTTGAGGAGCACCTGGAACTGCATCGCATTGATTGCCAGTCCAGTCACGGTGATCTGACCTCCTACCACTTCACGCGTGAAAAGCTGGCGGCCACGCCACCAGAAACCATGCGCCCCAAGCCGCTTTTGACCGGACACGATTTGATCGCCACCGGCTACGTCCCGGGCCCGCGTTTCAAAGAAATTCTTTCTGCGGTCGAAGATTCCCAGCTGGAGGGAAGACTGCGGAATAAAGATGACGCGTTGGAGTTTGTCCGGCGCGAGTTTCCGCAGTAGTTGTTCACCGTCGAGAGCCCCGAGTTCGCCGAGTATTTCAAAAATGTCGTCTCCTGGGCAGCCGGCAGGCGGCGAAGGATCTCGGGCGCAGAACTGGCGGCCTTAAAGACTACCGTCGACAGGCAAGATCCTTCGGGAACCGCGGTCCCTCCCGATGACGACCCTGTGACATGGCCGGCGTGCCCGGCGGTCTCAGCGATCTCAGCAGTGAAATCGGTGTTAGAATCTGTGCTTCAGCAAAATCCTGGAGGAGCATTATGGAGCACGCAGCCGCTGGCCTTCAGAAGATTGTCGCCGACGCTTTGCGGCGCACGCCTCCCGGTCAGGCCCCGATCCTGGCGTGGCCGCTGGCCTGCGGCACCGCGGTTGCCGAACGCACCCGCGTTCTCGATTTCACACAGGGGGTGTTGCGCGTGGAAGTCCCGGATTCCGGCTGGCGAACCGAGCTCCAGGCTCTCGCGTCCCAATATTTGGCGGTCATCAATCGCTATAGCGGTGAGAGCGTGCAGCGAATCCAGTTTGTGGTCGGCGAAAGAGCTGGGCCGCGCTGATCCATCCGCGGGCGTGGGCGCCGCGCCACACGACCATGAAAGTTGCAGAAAAAGACGTCCTATATGTCGCCGACCTGGCCAACCTTGAGCTCAGCCCGGATGAGCGCCCCCGCATGGTGCGCGATTTGAACTCGATTCTCGATTACATCGACCGGCTCAACCAGCTCGATACCTCCGACGTGGCGGCGATGGCGCAGACTTCCGATCGCTTTGGGGTTGACCAATCCAAGCGGGGCAGCGAGCGATTTGCTTATGCCAGCCGCGACGATATCCATAATGGCCTGCGCGAGTCTTTGCCGCGCGACGAAGCGCTCGCCAACGCACCGGAGTCGGACGGAAACTTCTTCCAAGTTCCGAAAGTGATTGAGCGCTGATCGCCCAAGACCAACGTGGACTTGAACACCCTCACCATCGATGCTGTCCGTTGCGCCATCGCGGAGGGCAAGACGACTGCGACTCGGCTGGCGGAATCCTTCTACGCCAAGATAGAGAAGGAAGACCAGGCCATCGGCGCTTACCTGACGATCTCCAAAGACCGCGCCATGGCAAAGGCGGCGCAGATTGACGCGATGGCTGCCAAGGGAGAAAAACTTCAACCGCTGGGCGGCGTTCCCGTGGGCATCAAGGACGTGATGGTTACACGCGGCGTGCGCACCACGGCCGGCTCGAAGGTTCTCAAGAATTTCGTCCCCCCTTATGACTGCACCGCGGTTGCCCGCATGGAAGCCGCAGGAGCAGTCGTGCTCGGCAAGATGAATTGCGACGAGTTCGCCATGGGCTCGTCCAACGAAAACTCCGCGTACAAGCCAGTGCATAACCCGCGAGATTTGACCCGCGTGCCGGGAGGTTCCTCCGGAGGGTCGGCTGCGGCCGTGGCATCCGGCATGGCCGTGGTCACACTCGGCTCCGATACTGGAGGCTCCATTCGCCAGCCGGCTTCCTTCTGCGGCGTTGTCGGATTGATGCCCACCTACGGCCGCGTTTCCCGGTACGGCTTGATTGCCTTCGCGTCCTCGCTCGACCACATTGGTCCGCTGGCCAAGACCGTGAAAGACGCCGCCATCGTGCTCGGCACCATTGCCGGCCGCGACCCGATGGATTCGACCTCTGCCGATCTTCCGGTTCCCGATTATGTTGCGGAACTCGAAAAACCGGTGCGCAGCCTGAAGCTGGGTGTAGCCAAAGAATATTTCGGCGAAGGTCTCGACCGAGAAGTACGTGCAGCGATCGAATTTGCTATCCAGAAACTGGCCACCCTGGGATGCGAGATCGTACCGGTTTCTCTTCCTCATACCGAGTACGCGATTCCAACTTATTATTTGGTGGCGACCGCGGAGGCTTCTTCCAACCTGGCTCGTTACGACGGCGTGCGCTATGGCCACCGTGCGCAGAGTGTGCGCTCACTTTCCGACATGTACGAACGCACGCGCGATCAAGGTTTCGGGGCGGAGGTGAAGCGCCGCATCATGCTGGGAACGTATGCCCTGAGTGCCGGCTATTACGATGCCTACTACCTCAAGGCGCAGCGGGTAAGAACGCTGCTGACTCGAGACTTCGAAGAGGCCTTCAAGATGGTGGATGCGATTGTCACGCCCACGAGTCCTACCGCCGCGTTCAAGCTGGGAGAGAAAACCGGCAACCCCCTGGCCATGTACCTGGCTGACATCTACACGGTGACCGCTGACCTGGTGGGTGTTCCCGGTATTTCAATTCCGTGTGGAGAGACTCGCGAAAAGCTGCCAATTGGTTTGCAGATTCTCGGCCGCCACTTCGACGAGGCGACCATCCTGCGCCTGGCTCACGCCTACGAACAAGCGCGCAAGAACTGAGTTCCCATTCTTGTCATTCCCAGGAGGAATTCCCCTCCGACCAGGAATCGGCTGTTGACAACCGACGGATTCCCTTACTCCGCCCCGAAGCTAGCCTCTTCCGGCGCGCCGTGACGTCGTAGCAACTGCGGTAGATTCTGGGAAAAAGCCGAGCGCGGCAACACCATGTCGCAGCCCGCTTCATGAGCTTTCTGCTTCAAGTCACCCTGCACATGCGACAGGAACCCGATGATGGAGGTCCCTTTCTTCAGCTTGGCTTTTAGCTTAGGAATGATAGTGAGCGGCTTGGCACTGGCGTTGTTCAGATCGAAGATCAACAAGGAAGGTGGCCCCTCGCCGTTCTCCTTCATACGCTCCGCCAAGTCCTTTTCGTTCTTCATGAATTCGACCTTGACGTTGAGCTTGCGCGCGGTTTCCTGAATTTTGGCCAGAAAGAAAAGGTCGTCGACAAAAGCAAAAATGCGCGGCGCTGCCTCCAGATGCTCAGGCGGCAACGGCTCCGGTTCGGCCGGGCGGTAAGGAGCAGCGAAACCGGGACGCCCTCCGCGCGCGTTTCTCCCGCCATGCTTGCCGTTCTGGCCATCCATTGCAGCACGGTAGCTATGGTCCATCGGGGCGGTGTAGATACCGTCTTTGTTGTGGTGATCGCGGCCGCCATGGCCGCGTCCGTGTTGCTGTCCACGGTGGTTGGACGGACGCCGTCCACGACGTCGCCTGCCTCTCCCTCCCTGGCCGGAGGGACGATCGGGTCCTGCGTTCATAGGTCTCTTTTCTGGCAGTCTGGCTTTTCCGTTGGGGAAGGTGACTGCTCGCTTCTTGCTTAGTTCACTGTTCTTCGGGTAGCACTCGCGTCGCGCACTTGACCCAGCGTGTGGAAAACCCGGTGCGGCTAAAACTTCACTCGTGAATGATCTTTGCCATCAAAGCGCCTGGAGCTAGTCGGCGCGGGAGCCTGCGCAGGAGCGCGGCCGCTAAGAACATGTTCGATGTTACCTAGGTCCGCCGCGAAGCGCAAGTACCAAGTGGCCGGGTTTTTACACAGGACCAAAGTACTCCCCCGCCCGTTATCAGAAAGCGGGAGGGGCCGAGGCCCGCCCCCACACCAACGACTTGTCATCATCAGAAGGACCGGCCTTTCTTCAGCCGTAGTCGCCTCGAACTCAGTCCAATTTCGAAAAAATCAGTCCTAAACCCAGGCCACTTCCACCATGTCAGACGACGCTCAACATGGATCCCGAGAACCTCCGCATGAGTCTGGTTCCGGAACCTCAGCGGACTCCGGCCCGCAAGTTGACTGCGCATCCTGTTGGATGGGAGGCAGCGGCCTTTGAAGTCGATTCCGATCATCGTGCTGGGCGTTTTGATCGGACTCACGGTTGGACTCGGTCTTTATGCCTGCGTCTAGGCCAAAGGGTCGGGATAGAACTCCGGCGCGCCGGCTGTAGGTGGAGGGTTACCAAGCCCGTTCATTCGATTGCGAGTTGGGTTCACAATTCCACCATGGCCGCGTTTCCGGAGGCCACCCAATAATCCCGGACGGCCGGATTTCCCGGTTCGACGCCTGGGAAAAATCCGGGCAGCGTTGAGTAGCATTTCCCGGACTCAGAGAACTCGATGGGATTCCACGGGACCAATACAGTAAAGTCGCTGGAGGAGGCCATCAACTTCTGCCGCGAGGGACACCTGGCTTTGCGCCGAAACATCGATGTGAAGAGAGCCGGGCTGAAGCCGGTTTCACCAGCATTGCTGGTCGCAAGTTCGTGCGACCGCGTGATGTGATTGCAGCCCTGAATCGGCCCCCACGGCTCCCGCTTTGTTAGAATAAAAGCGCTCCTCGGAAGGGCGCTTAGCTCAGTTGGTTAGAGCGCGTGCTTCACACGCACGAGGTCGCAGGTTCGAGTCCTGCAGTGCCCACCATTCAATCTTTTGCCCTTGGGACTATGCCGTCTATTCTCAGGTACCGGCAGGTCCCGAAGAATATCGGGTGCAGTACCGAGCCTGTTTCTCGGTCCCTGCTTTTGGACTCGTGGCCGTCGTGTTAGCCTTCTCAGTGACGGCTTAAGGCATCTGTTTTATAAGAGCCGTTCACGGCGATGATAAAGCCTCCCAATACCCCGGCAAATCGTTCTGCTGACGAGAGTTCCAAGGACGGGCCCGGGCCTCGCCAACCGCAACTTTCTGCTCCGCAAAGGGTTCAATCCGATGTGAGCAGTGTAGCCCTAGATCAGGGTCTCCTCTCTATGGCTGGCGTTCCGCCTGCGCGGGCGGGAATGTCGCCGAGCGGGTTGACCGATGCCGAGGTCATGCTGCGGGTCAAGGCGGGCGATGAGCCGGCCTTCGATTACCTGGTACAGAAATACCGCCGCCCGATGGTGAGTTTCATGTACCGTATGGCCCACAACGCAGCCGCTGCAGAAGATCTGGCACAGGAAGTTTTCCTGAGGGTCTACCGTTCACGGGCGAGCTACGAGGCGAGCGCGAAGTTCACGACTTGGCTGTATCGCATCGCGACCAACCTGGCGGTGAATCACGCGCGTGACACGCGCCATGAGCGCCCGGAGAACATGGCCAGCCTGGACGAGCCAGACGAACAAACCGGCACTACGATGGATGTGGCCGACACTTCTCCGAATGTGGAGGAGAGGTTGGTAAGGCAGGAGCGCCTGAAAGCGATCCGCCAGAGTGTGGAGAACCTGCCCGAACGGCAGCGTCTGGCGGTGCTCATGCATAAATATCAGCAAATGGATTACAAGCAGATTGGCGAGGTTCTGAAGCTGAGCGAGTCGGCGACCAAGTCGTTGCTCTTCCGCGCCTATGAGACTTTGCGCCAGCAGCTGAAAGAGTTTATCTAGGGGACGCTTTATGACGTGCAAGGAATTTGGCGAGTTGATGCCGGATCTTACGTTGGGGTTGAGCCCGCCCTCGTCCGCGGCAGGCGAGCATCTCCTCAGTTGCGCAAGCTGCGCGAGGAAGCTGGATGAGATCCGCAAAACGATGTCGCTATTGGACGAGTGGCAGGCTCCTGAACCCTCAGCCTATTTCGACACGCGGCTGCAGGCACGCCTCCGCGAGGAGAAGGCCAAGGCGCCGGCTGGGTGGCTGGTGTGGATCCGCCGCCCTGCCATCGCGCTGGTGGCAACGATCCTGCTGGCAGTTGGCGTTACGATGTTCCGAGGCGATTTCAACAAGAAAGATTCAGGACAGATTGCAGCGCTTCCGGGTACAGCGGTAGGCGACCTGCAGCAGTTGGACAAGAACCACGATTTGTATTCCGATTTTGACGTACTCGATGATCTGGCAGCGCAACAACAAGAAGACCAGACAGCGAATCCGTAGTGGATGTTTGGCGAGTGGCCGGGGAATAGAGCGTTGCAGGGACAATCCAAATCGTTGCGGGCGCTGGCTGTCGGCCTGGTTCTGGCAGCTAGCGTTCCCCTCTCCTATTCGCAAGCGCGCCGTCAGGCCCCGAAAAAAGTTGAAAACCGTCGCCCGGAAGCTCGCCCCAATCGCCCCGCGGAGACTCAGGAAGAACGGCGCAGCGGACAGCATGCCGGGGCCTGGCTGCGGGAACACAAAAACTTGTCTCCCGACCAACAGCAGCGCTCCCTGGAGAGCGATCCTCAGTTCCGTAAGCTGCCGCCGGAGCGTCAGGAGCAACTACGCAAGCGGCTGCAGCACTTCAGCACCCTGCCGCCGCAACAGCAGGATCGCATTCTTAACCGGATGGATGCCTGGGAGCACCTGACTCTCGAGCAGCGCCAGCAGGCTCGTGGCCTTGCCCAGCAGATGCGGCAACTTGCTCCCGACCGCCGCCGGATGATGCAGACCGCGATCCTCAATCTGCGTCAGATGCCTCCCGACCAGCGCCAGCAGGTTCTTGATTCGCCCCGCTTCAAGAGCATGTTCTCGCCACAAGAACAGGACATGCTGAAGGGCATCACTCAGCTTCCGCTCGCGCCCGCCGAACCCGGAGAAGACGGCGAGCAGCCAAAGTAAGTTTGTAACCTTCGACCAGTTTTCCCTCAAGCCGCTTCCGCGTGAGCTTCGGACCAGCTGCAACAAAATTCTACCGGATTTTCGTGTCCTCCCCGATAACGGACAACTCGGCGCCTTTGCGCGGCAACCAACTGCAAGGGTGATTCATGCAGAACCCATCCGCAGTCTTGGCGACAACCAGTTTGCTTCCCGCTCTGCTTTGCTCCCTAGCCCTTAGCCAGACTGACGCTCCCGAACTCACTTCCATCGTGCAGCAGGTGGAAAAAGCCCAGCCGGAAAATCGGCCGAAAGCTTCCTACCAGGTCATTCGCCGATATCGCGCCTTCGGGTCCAACAATGGCGAAATCACTTCCGAGGTCGTTGCCGAAGTCGATTTCCAGCCCCCCAGCAGCAAGTCCTATGTCATCCAGCAGTGGACCGGCAGCCGTCACGGCGAAAATGTGGTCCGCCATATCCTGGACCACGAAGTGGAATCGCAAACTAAGGCGGCCGGCTCCGTCGCGGTGACGCACGACAATTATCAGTTCACCTACCTGGGCGAGAGCGCGGCCGAAGGCCAGCCCTGCTTTCTGCTCGGCCTGACCCCGAAGCGGAAAGACAAGGGTTTGGTTTCGGGCCGAGCCTGGGTCGACAAGTCCTCCTACCTGATACGCCAGATTGAGGGCGAACTGGTCAAGAGTCCTTCATTCTGGATCAAGAAAGTCCACGTGACGCTGGATTTTGGAGACGTTAGAGGGACATGGCTGCAAACCGCGATGGAAGCTGTCGCGGACATCCGCCTCCTGGGCAGTCAGACTCTGAAGTCGGAACTGGTGGACTATCGCAGCGATGCGGTTGTCGCGGAGCGAACACCGACACTGTCCCGCATCCGATAATCCTTCCAATCCTTCATGAATAGAAGGACGACATGGATCAGGATAACGATATGAAGTGATGAGACTCCCACCTAAGTAAACTAATTTCAGGTAGTGTCGTCAGCAGCATTCTTTTCAAGAACCCCTGAAAAGCCGCGCTCCAGGCCGGAAACGCCTGGTTCACGAAGGTTGATTACCTTGGTCCAGCCCTGGACCCACATGCTGTTCATGTACCGATGAGACTTGCCACTGATACTGTCTTCCCGGTACTTTGCCTTCAACGTATTTCCACTCGTCACTCTGGCAAGCAACAACAAAGCAAATGCTAGGAAGATGTGTGTGTCGCTCCGGTCGGTCCGCCCGTCCGGAAATCATCCACCTCCTTCGTCCCCCTCGGCCTCGTGTGCGCCAAGCGATGCCGAAGAAAGGAAGCCACCGTGGAGAATCCAATAAAGTATCTTTCCGCACCGTTGTTCGCGGTCGGATGTAATGGAATACCAACCCCGTCCCGTCTGTCCAAAAAACAATCGAGAGCCAAGAGCCGGTTTCAATTATTTCTGGGCCTGATCGCGTTGGCCATTATTTATCTGCCGCATTCAGCGAACGCCACCGGCAATGGCATCGCAGGTTATTCAGGAAAAAGCGTGTCAACATGCACCAAGTGCCACAGCACGGGTGCCAATCCCACGGTCACGCTCAGCGGCCCGACCTCGGTTACATCTGGTTCGACCAATACCTACACCCTGACGGTCGGTGGCTCGGGCAACAGCGGAATGGACGTCGCCTCAGGCGCGGGAACTTTCACCGCCGGTACTGGTTCAAAAGTTCTGAACGGCGAAGTCGTGCATAGTTCGCCCAGCAGCAGTCACAGCTGGACCTTCACCTGGACCGCGCCCACTGTGACCGGGAATACCAGCGCAATCCTCTACGGCGCAGCGATCAATAGCTTCAATGGCGGAACTGGCACTGCCACACTGACAGCGACTGTCATGGCGACGGCGCCGCCCCCGCCCGCGCATCCAAACCTGACAGCCAGCCCTAGCTCCCTGGCTTTCTCATCCACCATGGGTGGAGCTAGTCCCACGGCCAAGACGATCTCGGTAGGATCCAGCGGGTCGGCCATCAGTTACACCGTCGCCTCCTCGGGCAGCTGGTTGTCTGCTACCGGCAGCGGCAACACGCCGGGAAGCGTAAGTGTCTCGGTGAATCCCGCGAGTCTGGCGGCCGGCACTTACAATGGCAGTGTCAGCATCAGTTCTTCCGGCGCAGCTAACAGTCCGCTGACCGTGCCGGTGACGCTAACGGTGGCTGCGGCACCGCCGCCGACAACTGCGAATCTGACCGCTACTCCCGCCTCCTTGGCCTTCTCGTATACGGCCGGCGGTGCCAGTCCTGCGGGCAAGACGATCTCGGTCGGATCAAGTGGCGGGGCTCTCACCTACACGGTCGCGTCCACCGGCACCTGGCTGTCCGCTAGCGGCGGGGGAAGCACGCCGGGTAACGTGAACCTCTCGGTGAATCCCGCCAACATGGCTGCCGGCACCTACAACGGCTCGGTCACCCTCTCTGCCTCCGGCGCGTCGAACAGCCCGCTGATGGTACCGGTCACATTGACCGTAACTTCGACGACGCCTCCACCTCCGCCGCCTACCACCGGTGGCACTCTGTCGGTCAGCCCGACACGCCTGGTGTTCTACGCGGAAGGCACGGATACGCCCTCGCCGCAGAACCTCTCCGTCACTGGCAGCAGTGCGGCGATGAGCTTCACTGCGGAAGCATTTGGCGGCTCGTGGATCTCGGTCACTCCGTCGGCCAGCACCACGCCGGGGAAGGTCAGCGTCTCCGCGTATTCGACCGGATTACCGGCAGGCACGTACTCCTGCGTTGTACAAATCAAGTCCGGCAGTTCGGCCCGGAACCTGGAAGTCGTCCTCGTAGTGGGCAGGAGCGGCTGGGGTGGTGAGCGTAACGACTCCGTGGTACGGCCGTTCAGCTTTGAACCCAGCGGCAGCGACACCACCAGCGCTAGCTGGCGCAGGGGCGCGGGCGCCATGCGCACCAGCACCGACCCTGCCAACCAAGGCTTAGTGCTGGTGAAGAACCGCTTGGGTTCCCGGACCGCCATCGCTGGTGTTGTGGTCACCGGCGCCGCCGGCTCGCCACTCAGCCAGCTGAGCTTCGATCTGCGCACCGACAGCGAGTGTTCCGCACAAGCCCCTCAATTCGTGGTCATCACGAACGACAACGTGGTCCACTCGGCAGGTTGTGCGAGTGGCCGCGCTCGCGCTCTGACCGCGACCGGCTGGAAGCGGGTCAGTTTCAACCCCGGGGACGGCTCTCAGATTACCCCTGCAGTCAAGCCTGGGACGACGGTGAAAACCATCGCCCTGGTCATGGACAAAATTGCCGGGAACGGTTACGCCGTCCTCGACAATATCAACCTCAACGGCACATTCATCGGCAAGCAGTAGCCGAGCGACTGCCACCCCCAGGCTGGCCTGCGCCCCCCCAGGCCAGCCTGGTTTCTTTAGGGGAAGTGCGGGCGTCCGCGCCCATACGGATCGCGCCCGCGCCGGTAAAAATCTGAAATCACCCAGCTTTTTTTACCTTTTCCCAAAGACCGAAGCTCTCACCTTGAACTGTGACCCACGTCACCATGGTTCGCGCTAACCCAGCTACTCTGGCACTGAGCAGTTCTTGGGGAAAAGCTGTTCGAACGAGCGTCCTGCATCTTGTCCAGAGTCAGGACGCTTTTGCTGTTATGCCAATTCGAGAGTAGTGAGGCGTCATTCCACTTCTTACTGTAAGTTGGCCCATGAGGCTCGCCCAAGTCCACCTTTTGTCTTCTTGTCTTCTTGAGAGAGACATGGGCCGGAAGGTTCAAGCCTCGCGAGAACTCATGCAGCGCGACGGTCTCGATTGGCATCTATTTGCTGAATGCCAGGAAAGGAGACCCCATGGCTGACGATCAGAGAATTACAGTGGACGAGTTGCGCAAGCGCCTTGACGCTGGTGAACCGTTTCTGTTCCTCGACACGCGCAACCCGAAAGCCTGGGGCGAATCGGACGTGAAGGTGCCCGGCGCCATCCGCGTTCCGGTGGGCCATTTCGAGGACTACCTTGCCGAGCTTCCCAAGGACCGCCCGATCGTCACCTACTGCACCTGACCGAACGAAGCATCCAGCGCCAGTTTGGCGCAAAAGCTTCGCCAGCGCGGCTACCAGCAGGTCTGGGCACTCAAGGACGGACTCGACGCCTGGAAGAATGCCGGTCTGCCGCTGGAACGAAAACAGAAGGCGGCGTGAGGTGGATTATCCCTCCCCTCGGCCATCCCCGGAGTCAAAGACTTAGAAACAAGTCCAGCAAATCGAATGTTCAACGTGCCCTGATGCGAAGGCCTCTCCCAATCAGGCTCGCAACAAATTTTTCAGAATGAAGAACACATTGGCGGGGCGCTCGGCTAAGCGGCGCATCAAGTAAGGATACCACTCGGTGCCGAACGGGATGTAAACCCTCATGCGCCAGCCCTCCCGCACCAGGCTTTGTTGCAGATCGCGGCGGATGCCGTGCAGCATCTGGAATTCAAAGGCGTCACGGGCAATGTTTTCGCGCAGAGCAAACCTCTTGGCCTCGTTGATGATGCTTTCGTCATGCGTAGCCAGGCCGTGATAGATCCCGCTCTTCACCAGGATCTTCATCAGCTTGACATAGTTGCCATCCACATCCGACTTTTTTTGAAAGGCGATTTCAGGCGGCTCCTGGTAGGCTCCCTTGCAGAGTCGAATGCGGATACCGTCACCGAGCAGGTTATATACGTCGGCTTCGCTGCGGTACAGGTAAGACTGGATCACGGTTCCCACCACACCCCGGTTCCCCGGCTGACCATGAAGTTTGCGAACAAAATCCAGCGTGCGTTGGGTGTAGGGCGAGCCTTCCATGTCGACGCGCACGAAACTCTTCAGCGCGGCTGCCTTTGCCACCAGGCCGCTGACCAGTTCGCGGGCAAGGCTCTCGTCGACGTCTAGACCCATGTGGGTCAGCTTCAGACTGATGTTGCCGTTGAGCCCTTGCGACGCGATGTCATCGAGCAGACGGTGGTAGAGTGCGGCGCTGGCGCGAGCTTCTTCAGCATTGGTGACGTTCTCGCCCAGGTTGTCGATCGAGACGCTCTGGCCCAGCTGGTTGACGGCCCGGGTGGCGCGCAACACATCTTCCACTTGCGTGCCGGCTACAAAACGGGCGGAAACGCGCTGTCCGAGGGACGATCTTTCGGCAACGGCGCGCAAAGAGCGACTCTCCGACAAATAAATGAGGAGCGCTCTCAGCACAAGTATCCTTGCAGGACGCTAGCAGTGCGCAGCATGAGAACGCTATGTTTTATCACATGGAGCGATGGCGGCGGATATGACGGCGCGGTCACAGAAGAGAGTGGGCAGCGGCCCGTGGCCAGTGGTCAGTCGGAAAGCATTTTTGATTGCTGCTTTCCGGTTTTCATGACCTGCAACTCTTCTCCCCGAACGCCGCGATCTCTGCGGTAAAACTCGCGTTATAGCCCAGTCCGCAGCGCGCGGAGATACGGATCATCCCTCCAGAGCTTACGAACCGCATCTGCTTGCTCTTTCGGGATTGGCGCACTTTCCGCCGCGGAGGTGTTCTTCTCCGCCTGCTGCGCGTTGCGGGCCCCGGGAATCACGGTCGAAATCGCGGGGTGCGAAAGGATGAATTTGAGTGACCATTGCGCGAAGGCATTGGAGTCGCCGGACGCGATGCCCGCCAGTTCACGCAAGCGCTCCGCGCGCGGAACCAGTTCGCGCATGGTTGGCGCGGGGAGCGTATGCGAGCGGTGGTCGTCTTTGGGAAACGTGGTGTCGGCGCGGAATTTGCCGGCCAGAATGCCGTAGTACAACGGCACCCGGGCAATGATGCCGAGGTTCTTCTTCTGGGCAAGCGGCAGAACCTGCTCCTCCATCTCCAGCCGCAGCGGATTATAGGCAAGCTGAATGCTGTATCCCTTGCCGCGGGCAAGCACCGCCATAGCCTCTTCGGGCAAGAACACGGAAACCCCGTAATAGCGGATTTTGCCGTGCTTCTGCAGCAGTTCCATGGTCTCGGGCCAGTCGGCGTGGCGAATGTCGTAGACGTCGGGATTGTGGAGCTGGTAGAGATCGATGACATCCTTCTTCAGCCGCTTGAGGCTGGCTTCGCAGGAACGCACGAGGTGCTCGCGGCTCCAATCCTTCGCGGCACGCTCGTGACGAATGACATTGCCGACCTTGGAGGCGACAAAGACGTCCTTCCATTCAGGGCCGAGCGCCTTGCCGAGAATTTCCTCGCTTCGGCCGTTGCCATAGACGTCGGCTGTATCGAAGAAGTTGACGCCCAACTCGCGGGCACGCTGGACAGCGGCGATGGCATCGGCCTCGGGCGCTGCGCCCCAGCCCCAGTGCGTTCCGGCAGCCTCGCTGGTGCCGCCAATCGCCCACGCGCCAAAGCCGATCTCGCTGACCTGGAGGCCCGTGGAGCCTAGCGTGCGGCAGTTCATGAGTCAGTTCCCAGTCGGCAGTTCTCAGTTTCTCGGTTGCCGGTAGGCTAGTCTAATCTATCGAGCGAGTTCGTGGTGGGGAAAGCAGACAGGGCGTCGCGGGCGAGGGCGCCACACCCTCAGGTTTGATGGGAACTGAAAAATGACAACCGGGAACTACCCTCCGTGCTCTTCCAGGAACTTCTCAGCTTCCAGTGCTGCCATGCAACCGGTTCCGGCGGCGGTGATGGCTTGGCGGTAGCGGCGATCCTGAACGTCACCGCAGGCATAGACGCCCGGCACTTGCGTGAAGACGTAGTGAGTCGTCTTCAGGTAACCGTCCTGGTCCATGTCAAGCTGTCCTTCGAACATCTTGGCGTTGGGGATGTGGCCGATTCCGAGGAACATAGCGCTGGTGGGGAAATCCCAGATCTTGCTGTTCTTCAGGTTGCGCAGCTTCAGAGCCGTGACTTCCTTCTTCTCAGCGTCGAGCACGTCTTCCACAATCGTGTCGGTCAGGAACTTGATCCTCTCGTTCTTCTGGGCGCGCTCCAGCATGATCTTGGAGGCACGGAACTCGGAGCGCCGATGAATGATCGTGACCTTGGTGGCAAAGCGGGTCAGGAAGGTGGCCTCCTCCATGGCGGAATCGCCGCCGCCGATTACAGTGATCTCCTTCCCCGAGAAGAAGAAGCCGTCACAGGTGGCGCACGAGGAAACCCCGTGCCCAATCAGGGCCTGTTCATTCGGGAGGCCGAGCCAGCGGGCTGAGGCTCCACTGGCGATAATCAGCGTGCGGGCCTGCACGGTGTCTTTGCCCAGGCTCAGCGTGAAAGGACGTCTGGTGAGATCGGCTTCGTTGACGTGACCCATTATGTATTCGGCGCCAAAGCGCGTCGCCTGCTTGCGCATGTTTTCGACCAGCTCGGGCCCCTGAATGCCTTCCGGGAACCCGGGGAAGTTCTCGACTAGAGTGGTAAGCGAAAGCTGGCCGCCGGGCTCATGACCTTCGATCACTAACGGATTCAGTTTGGCGCGGGCGGTGTAGAGAGCGGCGGTGTGGCCGGCGCATCCGGAGCCCACCACGACCACGTTGCGAATCGAATCGTTCATAGGATACGAGTTTAGATTGCTGGCGGCTGATTTGGGTTCAAGAGCATGGCTCACCGCCGAGATCGCCGAGAAAACAGGTCATTTGCTTTTGGGGACGAGTTTCTTACCGGTGGGCTTCCGGATAGACCGGGATTTCGCGGGACTCTGAGCGACCACTTTCGCCAACTCGTCGGGAACCGTGCGGCGCGCTCCCAGCAGTTCGCGATAGCGGCCAAGCACAGCAGAGGCATCGCGAAAGAGCGGTTCGTAGGCACTCTGATCGGGCGGCGGTCCGCCTTCGGCGCGCTTGCAGCGAGCTAGTACCACCGAAGACTTACCGAAGCGCTCCAGCTTGATACGATCCACCGGGGTATTCGTGGCCAACATGCCGGCCGGATTGGTCACGGCGGAGGCACTGTCCTCGATGGAAAGTTGTATCAGATCCTTGGGCTCGCGCGCGTGCAGGACTAAGGTCTCGATCATGCGCTTGGTATCCGCGCTGAAGGAATACTGCACGTTGCTGTAAAGAGACTGCACCGAGAACTCGCGGCGGATTCGAACCCAGGCAGCGGTTATGGGCTCGGAAGACAGTTCGGACCCTTGTCCTGCCTGGATAAGCTGCGCCTTGTCGGAAAGGCTGGAGCGACCGCGGGCAACTTCGAAGTCCGGGCTAAACAGCGGCTGCTGGGGAACGTGGGATAACGCGGAGGCGATCTCCTTCTGTTCGTCCGCGGAGGGGGTGCACACGTTCAGAACATTGACCTTAACCGGGGGGCCGCCTTGTTGCGGCTCCCGCGCAAGCGAGGAAGCCACTAACAGTGTAATGGTCAGAATTTTGGGAAACACGGCGGCCATTCTAAATGACGCAGGAGTGGATTTCGAAAAAGATTCACCCCCCAGAGCGCAGAGTAGCGCGCGCGGGATCGCTTCGACTCCCCTGGCTGGGCCCGGATCGCTCAGGATGACACGCATCTGCGTACGACAGACATCCTGGGACGAGCATCTTGGGCCAGGATTTGGGCGGTTATAATCGGGACTGGAGTTCATGGACCGCCTCCTTTATTTACGTGCCCGGTTGACGCATGCCGGATGGCCGCCTCGTACGCGGGTCGGACGCGTGGCCTTCTTCGTTCTCGGTCTCGACATCCTCCTTTTTGCACTCCAGAAGTTGGCCGTACTGCTGAGGATTTCGTCGGGAGAGACCTTGGGCGGCTGGGTCAGCTTTCTGGCATTTGTCTGTTTTGTCTTGTTCAGTTGGCTTCTGTTTCGCTGGTTGCGTAACCAGCTGCTGTGGCGTCTGCGTAACCGCCTGATTGTCACCTATGTTTTTATCGGAGTGATCCCGGTCGTTCTGCTGGTCACGCTGGCGGGGACGGCGTTTTATCTGTTCGCAGGACAGTTCGCAACGTTTATCGTGACCAGCGGCTTGAATTCGGACTTGAAAAGCTTGGGGGCAGCCAATTCAGCCATCGCGCATGAACTTGCGGCCAGCTTCCAGCGCGGCGGCCCTGCGGAAGCCTCGGCGCTGGAAGGCTTGCGGAAATCCGACCAGGCGTGGGCGGACCGGCAAATCTGCGTTTGGATGGATTCGAAGCTGGTCTTGAACAGCGTGCCTCCGGGCGTCACATCGGAGCCGCCCAGGTGGCCCAGCTTTGTGAAACCACCTTTGAGAGATGTGGTGCGAGATCACGATCGCCTCTTCTTGCGCGCCGCAGATACGGTCCAGGCGGGTGGGGCAAAATTGAATATGCTTTCCAGTGAGCCTCTCGACCAGCATCTGCTGGAGAACCTGGCCGTCAACCTGGGAGAGATCACGCTGTATGCCAAAGGGTTGACCCTGCGCAAAGTCGACCAGCAAAGCACCAAAGCGACTCCTGAAGGCGACAGTTCTGTTCGGGTTCGCAAGCCGGATGGCCAATATGTGCTCGACACCGGTAAAGAGCCGCTGGTGCCGACTTTCAGTGCGGGCACAGTTCCTCCCGCGCAACGGACTGGCGACCGCTTGGTGACGTTCGCGACGTCTCTGTTCGTGGTGAATTGGGAGTCGGGCGACATGAACAGCCCGGCGGCGGTCAGCGTTCAAACGCGATTGTCCGTGCTGTACGACCGCTTGTTTGCGGCGCTTGGCGAATTTGCTCCCGCGATTGAGTTTGCGCTGGTGGCCATGGTGATCGTGTTCGCGGTCATTGAGCTATTTGCGCTGATGATCGGCGTGGGATTGACGCGCACAATCACCCGGGCCGTGGCAAATCTGTACCACGCCACCCAACGGGTGAACCGCGGTGACTTTTCTCATCGCATCGCCGTGAAGTCGAAAGACCAGCTGGCTGCTCTGGAGACTTCGTTCAATTCCATGACTGAGTCTCTGCAAAAGCTGCTGGCGGAGCAGAAAGAGAAGCAGCGCCTCGAGAGCGAGCTAGCCATCGCTCAGGAAGTACAGGCGCAGTTGTTCCCGAAAGAAATTTCACAGTTGGAGTCGCTCGAGGTCCATGGCTTCTGCCGTCCGGCGCGAACCGTTAGTGGCGACTACTACGACTTTCTTACCCTGAACTCGCATAGGCTGACGCTTGCGGTGGGCGACATCAGCGGGAAGGGTATTTCGGCGGCCTTGCTGATGGCAACCATTCACTCGGCGGTGCGAGCCTATAGCCTGGAAAGCATCCCGGTGCAGAGTATGCCGGCGGCCGTGGGAGCGGTTGTTGGATCAGGAATGATGTTGGGATCCAGTTTGACGGGGCCCGAGGTTTCGCCGGGAGCGCTGCTGTCGCTGTTGAACCACCAGTTGTACGAGAGCACGCCATCGGAAAAATACGCGACGCTATTCCTCGGCATCTATGACGGTGAATCGCGCACAATTACCTACAGCAACGGCGGGCACCTGCCGCCGATCATCATCGGTGAAAATGGCGGGATCAGGCGATTGGAGGCGGGGGGCACGGTTGTCGGTCTGTTCGACAACATGGCGTACGACGAGGGCTCTGCCCAGCTCAAGGCAGGAGATATTTTTCTGGCTTACAGCGACGGTGTGACCGAGCCAGAGAATGATTTTGGCGAGTTTGGCGAGCAGCGCTTGATTGAGTTGGTGCGCGAGAACCAGCATCTCTCGCTGGTGCGGATCAGCGAGATTGTCACCGCGGCGGTGGATGATTGGATCGGGGCGAATGAGCAGCCGGACGACATCACGCTGGTGCTGGCAAGGGCGCGTTGATTTTTTTTACTCGTAAACGTGCGTCGTCCCCCCGGGACTCGGCTCCAATTTTGGCCGACACTCCCAGCGCTTACCTGCCGGGCTAATGAATCTCGCCGCTAACGCGGCTTTAACCACAAACTCTGTTGTACTGGGGGGCGTGTTCTCGTGTGGTGGCCAGTCCAGGCGATGGATACAAAAATTGCCGCCTCGCAATTCCAAAACAAATGCCGATCCCACTTTGGCAGCCGATAACTAACGAGAACTACGCGAAGGAATCTTTACAGACTCATGAACGCGCCATAGCTCAGTTGCATAGGCTAACTATGGCAATGGGGGAGGGTGACCAAATCTTCTTGCGCGGAGGACGTTTTATGGAGGCAACCATCGAAGAACTCAAAAGAGCTGAAGTTTACCCATCTGCGCAGCGCATTTCTTTGCATCAACCCGGAGATCATCGCGAATGAAACCCGGCACGGCTGCTGTGCGGCGTGCGGCAGCACCGCCGTAATAATAATAAGCCTTACGCGTCTTCTCGGCGGAACTGTCATGCCGATGCCCGGAGAGGAGATGGTTTCGCAGGCTGCGCGACACTGAGGGATTTGCGCCCCTGGCCACCGGAAGCAGGCAATTGCTTCGCTAGGTTGAAATTAGTCTTTTGTGGATCCGAGTAGAACGTCCCAGAGAGGAAGAAAGATGTTGTATCTCGAGTTGGGACGCTCGTGGTGCGCGAGGTGATAGGCCCTTGCCGGATCGCAGATCGCCGGCAGCCATTCGCCGAGGTGAAGCCGCCAATGAACCTCTTCGACCACGATGAAGTAGACCGCAAAGGCAGCGAATAGCCCGGACACGACGGCGAGATGAAGCAGCCGGTCGAGAATCACTAGCGGGCCTCCATTAATCACAAACAGAAGAACTACCCACATGGGCGAGCCGCCAAGGTTAAGATGTTCGGCTTCGCTTGGCGTGTTCACCGACATGTGATGGCGCAGGTGTTCTTTGGCAAAGAAGGTTCCGGGCCAGTGCAGCAGGTATCGGTGATAGGCGTATTCAAACCAGTTGGCCCAGATCAGGCCGAAGAGGAACCCGAGCAGCCATCTTGCCGGGGTGGTCGGAAATATCAGGAGGAACAAGGCAGCCGGTAGGCCGCCGCAGGCCGCCGCGGCGAGTGCGTTCAGTTTCTTGATTTCGCGGCCGCGAACTATGGCTGGTAGCGCTCCCGTGCTCGTCCCCATGGGCCTGCTCTCCGCTACTGTAGGATGTAAAGATCGCCGCCCAGGTTATCCGGAGGAGGTTCAAAACCGCGTCCGGCAGTCGAGGCCGGATTCTTCGGGACCTGTCGGCCCCTCCGAAAGCAGGTTGTGATCGAGGCCTTTAAGACAAGGTGCTTTCCACGAGTTCGAGCGGCATTCGCGTGTGGGCATGGTCCACGGAAGGTGGATTCCCTGAAACGCGTTGAAGAACTGTGTAAGGCAGGCGCTCGCTGGATCACCCTCAAGACAGGGGCTTACCGGCCGGTCGACCTAAGCTTGCCAGCGCGGGCGGTGACGTTGGCGTCAGCTGGCCAAGCTTGATCTGCTCACTGTAGACGCAGTTGGCGGCGGCACCGCCCTGAGCCCGGGGCGCAGGATGAAAGAGGGGGCATCCCGTTGCGGCGGTATTTGGATAAGCTGGCCGCCCAGGGCGAGTACATTCCTGCGATTGCTCTGGGGGGGAGGGTTCACCTTCAAAGATCAGATCTTCAAGGGCTTCGCGCTTTGCGCGTCTTATGTCAAGCTGATGGCCGTGTCAAGCTGATGGCCGGGCACGCAGTCCGCTGGCTGCGGCGAGGGTTGCCAAGAACCTGGGCAAAGCGATCGGGGCTCAGATCTGCCCATCTTGGTCGAGCGTTTCGGAACGACGGTGGATGAGATCTTTGTGACCTCGACCGAGTTGCGGGAAAAGTAAGGCGATCGCCTCAACAAGCTTCCGCTAGGCGCGATCAGCTTCTACACTTACTACCAGCGCGTGGCGCAGGGCCTGCGGCAGTTGATGGCCGGAGCGCGGAAGGTTTTCGACTAAATACATTGACCGAACGGATATCGCGGCGTTGACCGCAGAGGCGCACCGCATCAGGGATATCGAATTGGTCAACGATGTTGCCAGGGACGAAGCCCAAGCAATCCTGGCTCAGTAGTTCCCTATAATAGAATTGCCCCGCCAGTCACGGCGGGTGGACTTAAACCAGGACCCCGCCCTTCGATCTATTTTTTAAGTTCCAGAATGGGAGGGTTGAATTGTTAAGTCGTCACTGCTAAGGTATCGCGCATCGGAAGAATCAAGAGTCATGAGATCGATTTGAAGACTTAAAGTTTGAAAACCCACCTGACGAGGTGTGCCATGCACGACAGCGTCTTCTTTGGTACCTTCGATCCACTTTGCGTAGATGCTCCGGATGTATGCAACCTGTGCATCGCCGAACCGCCCATGTACGAATTTGAGAGTTGCCTGGAAGGAGAAAAAGGCCGTCAAGTTCAAAAAGGTTTCTGCTGTGCCTCGTGTGCACGCACACTATTGAAGAACCTGGAGGGTAAAGAAGCTAAGGAATGGGCCGAAGAGGAGGCTGAGTTGGAAGCCGAGCATGTGGACGTAACCGAATATCAGAAACGCCGGCTGGCCACGTTTGGTGATCTGAGAGGGCCGTAAGAAGAAAGTTCCCAGTTCTCGGTTCTCAGCCTGTTGGACTGAGAACGGGGAACGGAGAACTGACAGCTATTAAGAGGCGGGCTATGTCGGACCGCCCTCTTATTTTTTCTCTTTGAGCGGCATGACTGCGACTCGCGCTGTCACCTTCTGCCCAGCTTCCATTCCCCCGATTCTGACCAGACCGTCGGAGGTGACCAGCAGGCCACGATTGTCCAACGTTGGATTCGGGGTTTTGTCGTTGACGACCTCCCATTTGCTGGTGCGCAGGTTCCAGGCGAAGGTCACCGGAGACGGTTGGGCGGCGTGGCCGTCGGAGCCAAGCCCCTGGTAGTCGTGCAATTCCTCAGCACCACCGGAAAAATATATTTTCTGATCGTGTTCGGACCCGCCCGCTGCCATGCGATAGCGGGGCTTGCCGGGATGAGTGGCGATCTTCGTCCACTGGATCTTGGTGGGGTCGTGATGGTCGATCTTTCCCCTCCAGCACTCCCCGGAAAGCAGGTATTGCGGGTTGTCGGCGGACGTGCTCTTGAGCGCGCCGTCAGCGTAGATAATGGTGTCGCCAACTATTGACCCCGCGTGGCCGAAAACTGGCGGGCCGGCAAGGGGCGTAGCTTGTTTCCAGACATTCTTCTCACTGTCATATAGCTGGACACTCTTGACCGCCTGAGTCTGTGACCAGCCGCTGATCGCATAGATGTAGCGGTCGTGGTAAACACCGATCACGGAGTTGTCCAGCGGGACTGGCATGTCGGTGCCGCGGTACCAGATGCCTCGGCTGGGAAGCAGAACTTCCACGCTGTGCACAGATGTTTCCTCTCCCCGGGAATCGACGGTGTATCCGCCGAGCAAGTAGATGACGCCCTTCACGGTTGCGGCCGAGGCAGCAAGGCGTCCGGCCGGGCCCGGAACCGGACGTATCTCGCTCCATTTGCCTGTCTCCGTATTTAGGGCAAAGGCGCGATTGGTGATCGCGTCCCAGGTCTTCTTCTCGCCGATCCCCATGAAGGAATAGAGAAAGAGACGCTTATCAACCTTCGCGGCGGCCACTACATTGTTGGAGATTGAGAGTGGCAGCCTGTCCCATTTGTGCTCGGCCGCAGGCAGGGCGAGAGAAAAAAGTATCAGAAACATTAGCGCGGATGTTTTCTTCATCAGTTCTTTGGAAGAGAGCCCATCGGGGATTCCGGTGGGGGTGCGGTTTCAACAACAGGGGCAGCTGCGGGTACAGCAAGCGCACGGCGCTGATACCAGGCCATTTCGGAAGCGCGCTGCCAGAGACGAGTGCCGATCCACCCCAGCAGCACAAGTTCGCATGCTAGAAAAGATAATCCCGAGTGCTGGCCGGGAATCTGCGTCCCTAGCCACACGCCCAGGGCTAAGCCGACCCACGCCCGGAGGCTGATGCGGAGATACAGCCAGAACAGAAGGCCGAAGTTGGGGGAGGTGAGGCGGAACGCCTGCGCCGCCGGGCGGCGCATGACCCATTCATCTTCGACTGCCGTCCGGACTTGCGCCATATCGAACCAGAGGCAGGGGGACATCAAGACGAACGTTGTCAGCAAAAGCGCGCCGAACCTCAACCAGTAGCCCGTCTTTTCTGGACCACCTC
>Ga0209804_1000346_pt1 | contig 39604 bp, 33 predicted proteins | sample GraSoiAngelo_139_FD_185896 | JGI IMG/M metagenome (GOLD analysis project Ga0209804, IMG submission 185896) | Grasslands soil microbial communities from the Angelo Coastal Reserve, California, USA - 14_0929_12_20cm (SPAdes) (version 2) | ecosystem: Environmental > Terrestrial > Soil > Grasslands ... | reverse complement strand
ATATTCACGCTACAGGTGCCCGTGCCCGAGCAGGCGGCGCCACTCCACCCTGCAAACGTCGAGCCCGTGGCGGGGGTTGCCGTCAAAGTGACGGTGGTCCCACTAGTAAAACTCGCACTGCACGTGGTCGTCGGGCAGTTGATTCCCGACGGATTGCTGGTAATCGAACCCGAGCCGCTGCCCGCCGAGGTGACTGACAACGGGAAGGTCACAAGGTTGAATGTAGCGGTAACGGACTGCGCCGCGGTCATATTCACGCTACAGGTGCCCGTGCCCGAGCAGGCGGCGCCACTCCACCCTGCAAACGTCGAGCCCGTGGCGGGGGTTGCCGTCAAAGTGACGGTGGTCCCACTAGTAAAACTCGCACTGCACGTGCTCGTCGGGCAGCTGATTCCCGACGGATTGCTGGTAATCGAACCCGAGCCGCTGCCCGCCGAGGTGACTGACAACGGGAAGGTCACAAGGTTGAATGTAGCGGTAACGGACTGCGCCGCGGTCATATTTATGCTACACGTGCCCGTGCCCGAGCAGGCGGCGCCACTCCATCCTGCGAAGGTGGCTCCTGCGGCTGCCGTGGCCGTCAAAGTGACGGTGGTCCCGCTGGCGAAATTCGCGCTGCAATTAATACTCGGGCAGCTGATTCCTGCCGGGCTGCTCGTAACCGTTCCATTTCCAGCCAGAGTGACATTCAGAAGGAAGGTATTCGTGCTGCAGTTGGGAAATTTGAAACTTGCGATGCGCGTGTTCCAGTTAAAGACACCATTAGTCTTGATGTACTCCTGGGTGTACCAGAAAGTGCAGTCGTCGACCGGATCAACTTGCATGGCGCTGTAATCGCCCCAGCGGGTCAAAGTGCGGGTCTGCGAGGTCTGTGAACCGCTTCCGCTGACCACCCTGGTTTCTGCCTGCATGGTGCCGGCAGGATCCGTGGGTACTCGTCCGGTGAAAGCGACGGAGGGAAAGACCGAGCTGCTGGAAATGCTGTAACCCACGGCAATGTCGCCGACCTGGTCCATGGCTATGCTGCCCATCCAGCGATAGTTGGAATCCGGGGCAAAGGTTCCTTGTTGGGCAAGAACCGGACTGCCGCTGGGGTTCTGAATTTCATACCAGCGAACACCTCCGCTGGAACTGGTAGCTACGGAATGGTTCACCACCAGTGATTCGTGCGTCCCCAGGTTCCGATAGGCCAGGCGGTACATGAGCCGATCGTCAAGAGAGTCCAACTGGCTGGTCGTACCCGGCTGCGGAACGCAGGTGCCAGTGTTGTTGTTGCAAAGCGGCAAAAAAGCAGCCACCGGGATGACCGTCGGTCCGGTGAAGGTGGAATTTGTGGAGGTGGCGAAGTCCGCGTGGAATTTGAAAAGGTTCAGATTATTCTTGCCGTAAAACAGCATGTAGTTGGGCGAACCTGCGGGCGGGGCAGTTGTGCCGTCCAGATCGGAGGGGAGCAGCCCGCCTACCGACGAATTTTGCTGGAAGCAGACCTGCTTGGCCGCCGTGCCGTTCAACATGGCCGCACGGTCGTAGGCGCAGGCGTCCGAGCCGACGAAGTTGTTCCCGTTGAACATGTTGAAAGTCTCGTAATACCCGTCGGGCCAGACGCCCATCTTCGGGTAATCATCGAAATTGTTGTACTGGAACGAATAGCGGTTGTACGTACCTGTGGCATCGGAGCTTGTAGACACCGCGATGCACTGCAAGTAAGGCGTGGTGCTGACTGAAAACTGACTGAACACCCAGCGATTCGCCAGCTTGTCGTAGAGCACGATGGGATCGCCGTCGTTGTTGTCCTGACAACCTCCCCCGAAGCCCGACCACAAGGTGTTGCCTGCCGTCGGCCCGGAAATTAGCGCTCCCGTGGATTTGTTGAACACGGCAAAGGAAGTGTTGACCCACTGCACGTACTGGGTCGCGCCCACCGCTCCATTGGTGTCGGGAGGAGCTCCGCTAACGTTGAATTTGTACTGTCCGTTGCCCAGCCCTTCAAAGCCCAGGCCGACCACGGGAGCGAACGCGGCGATGGAAGCGGCTGTCCTCTGCCGAACCGGGTCATCCGGCAGCGCAGCCAGCCCGGCCGGCAGGGGAATGCGCCTTACCGGCTCGGCTTCGTGCATTACGAGGGCCTGTTTGGGAGCTGCCTGAATCATGTCGCGGAGAGGCCGTGATACGTCATGCTGTTCCTCGGTCCGTACGGTCATCAACGATTGTGCCGCCACAGAAAACGAAAAAAGAAGAGGCAACACGACGCCTAACAGGAGCTTCCAGGTGTACGACTTTGAACACTGCGACATTACTGATCTCCCGGTTTTATGTCCGGTGCTTGACTTGGCGGAGCACGTCGCTTGAGACCCAGGTTGATTGACATTTCCCTTTCAAGACAACGCCCGGTTTGACGAATGCCGTTGAGGTCCCAGTCGACGAAGTAGTGCTTGCTCAGAGGAAATTACGAGGCCAGTAAACGCAGAGTAGCTGGTTCCGGCGGCCACAGTCAAGACCCTTACCCAGACCCTTATCCGTATCACCCACATCCCAACGGCCTTTCGGCCCAAGACAGAAAGTGACCTTGGTAACATCGCGAGTATGGAGATCAGTTGCTAACCGGTGCGCAGGACCACCAGCGCCCGGGCAGGCGGCACCGGGAAATGCCAAAGCTGCGCCGTAAGAAATCGGCTGGAAAACCTATTGACCGTTGTGGTCGAATGTGAGCGCGCAATCTCAGGAGGAGCCTCAACGATGCGGATTACACGTGGCGAAAAAGCACTTTTCGTGATCCCAGTTATGATTGCTGCAGCATTTGCCCAGACTGGAGAGGTACGTGACAAACGAAGTCCGCGCGCAAGCGCCAATCGAGCCGCTGCTCAGAGACCCACCTCGGAGTCGCCGCTGCCGTTGCGGCCAAAGTCATTCGACCTTGCCGCCATGGACAAGAGTGTGGATCCCTGTTCCGACTTTTACGAGTATGCCTGCGGTACCTGGCGCAAGAACAACCCCATCCCGCCCGATCAGGCCCGCTGGGGCCGCTTCAACGAGCTGGCGGAATACAACCGGCAGGTCCTGCGCGAAATTCTGGAAAAAGTCTCCGCAGATGACCCGCAGCGCAGTCCGGTGCTCGAGAAGATCGGGGACTTCTACCAGTCCTGCATGGATGAGCCAGCCGTGAATGCCAGGGGCATCGCCGGGCTCAAACCCGGTTTGGATCGCATCGCCGCCGTTAAAAGCAAACCTGACCTGGTCGACACGATTGCCTATTTGCAGTCCCTGGGTGTGAATGTCCTTTTCGGGTTCAGGTCGCAGCCGGACCTGCACAATGCCAGCATGGAAATTGCGGGCGTCAGCCAGGGTGGGCTGGGCTTGCCCGATCGCGACTACTACCTCGCCCAGGACGAGAAGTCGAAGGAGACGCGCGAGAAGTACCTGGCCCACGTGACCAAAATGTTCACTCTGGCCGGAGACAGCGAAGCCGCTTCCAAAAAGGAAGCGGACGCCATAATGGCGATCGAAACCAAGCTGGCCCAGGCGTCGCTGGAACGTGTACAGCTGCGCGATCCCAGGAACCGCGATCACAAGATGAAAGTCGTGGAATTAGCCGCGCTGGCTCCGAATCTGGAGTTCCCACGCTTCTTTGCCGCGAGCGGGTCTCCGGCGTTCACCGAAGTCAATGTCGTGCCGCCCGATTTTTTTCAGCAGGTGAACACGGCGCTCGACTCGATTCCGCTCGACGATTGGAAAATCTACCTGAGATGGCACCTGCTGCGAGCGGATGCGCCGGTGCTTTCCCGGCCCTTCGTGGACGAAAATTTTAACTTTTATGGACGTTACCTCAATGGACAGCAAGTCCTGCAGGCACGTTGGAAGCGATGCGTTCAGATGACCGACAATTTGCTAGGCGAGGCCCTTGGGCAGCCCTATGTGGACGAAACCTTCGGCGCCAGCGGCAAGCAGCGAATGCTGGAAATGGTTGACGAGCTGGAAAAAGCCCTGGCTGCCGATATTGAAGGTCTGCCCTGGATGACCGCCGAGACCAAAAAGCAGGCGCAGATCAAACTCAAAGTCATGACCAACAAGATCGGCTATCCCGACAAATGGCGCGATTACAGTTCGGTGAAGATCGTGCGCGGAGATCTGTTGGGAAATGCTGAACGGGCGCGCGGGTTTGAAGTGCACCGCGTTCTGAACAAGATCGGCAGGCCGCTCGACAAGAATGAATGGGGAATGAGTCCACCTACGGTCAATGCTTATTACAATCCGGCCGAGAACGACATCAACTTTCCGGCGGGAATTTTGCAGCCGCCCTTCTTTGATCAGAAAGAAGAGGACGCCGTCAACTTTGGCGGAATTGGCGTTGTGATCGGCCACGAACTGACGCATGGATTCGACGATCAGGGCAGCAAGTTCGATGCTCAAGGCAATTTGACCAACTGGTGGACGGCCAAGGACCGGGAAGAATTCGACAAGCGCACCAGCTGCGTGGCCGATGAGTATGGTTCGTTCGTCGCAGTTGACGACGTGCACCTGAACGGCCGCCTGACCCTCGGGGAAAATACGGCCGATAACGGAGGAGTACGGATTGCTCTGATGGCCTTGAACGACCAAAGGCGCGAAACGCCTAACGCGACCTACAATCAGACGGTCGAGAGATTCACTCCAGAACAGCGATTCTTCCTTGGGTTTGCCCAAATCTGGTGCGAGAATCGCTCCCCGGAGAGTTCCAGGCTGTTGGCCAAGACTGACCCGCATTCGCCCGGCCGTTACCGAGTGAACGGCTCCTTGCAGAACAATCCCGATTTCGCCAAAGCCTTCGGCTGTAAGACGGGTCAACCCATGGTTAGCCAGAACGGCTGTCGCGTCTGGTGATTGATTCGATAGATGGATATGGGGAGGCCTTCAACTCAGCCCTCCTTCTTTTCCTCCGCCCGCACCTTCCATGCGATCTGTCGAAGCATGCCGAGCCACACCTCGGCATCTCGGGCTTCCAGGTTGAGGCGGCGAACCAGCCGGCGCACCTTTTCTTCGGCGGAGGTTGCGGTGCCCGGATGTATGTAGCCGCTCGCTCGCAGCACCTCAAGCAGCACGCCGGTGAACCGCTCGAGGTCGCGCGCAGTGGCGGGCACCTCCTTCTCTGCTGTACCTACAGAATTGTGAGCGCATACAAGCTCGTACAAACAGACCGCCACTGCCTGCCCCAGGTTCATCGATCCATGCTCGGCGCGGGTGGGAATGCGCATCAGCCAATGGCAGTGGCTCAGGTCCTGGTTCGAGAGTCCAACCCTCTCCGAGCCGAACAGCAGAGCCACTCTGCCTGAGACAAGTTGCTTGCGGATAAGGCTTGCGCCATGTTCCAGCCGTTGAAGAGGCTGCCGCAACTCACGTCGGTGCCCGGCCGTCGTGCCTACCACAAGCCCGCAATCGGCCACGGCTTCCGCTACGCTCTTGCATTCTTCCGCGTCAGTGAGTAGCGCGGCGGCGCCGACCGCAGAGCGCGCCTCGCGAAATGCAATCTCGTACGGATTTACAACCCGGAGGTTGAGAAAGCCGAAATTACTCATGGCGCGCGCGGCGGCGCCGATGTTGAGGGGATTCCGCGAGGCTACCAGGACGACGCGCAAACGGCCGAATTCAGCGGGAACAGGCAACAAGGTTTATTCTCGCATGGAAGTAAAAAGCCTCCGTTGGCGGAGGCTTGTTCTACCCAACCGAGAGGCAGCTAGTAGCGCATGGAACAGTAGCCGCCCGAGGCGTTAACCCAGTTCCTCTGGATAAGGTAATTAGTCCCGCCCAGCGTAATGTTGTACTGCGACCCGTTACTGGCGGTGGAAGTGGTCCCAAAAGTCCAGGCACACTTGTCGGCATTCTCGTTGCCCGACGAATCGTACCAGGCGTTCAGGTCGGGATCCGAAATCGCTTCCTCGGATTCGTGAGCAATCACCGAGGCCATGCCGTCAGCCCCGGAATTGTTGTTCGGGCTGGTGGTCTGTGCCTCGCAGGACATCGGACACTGGTCGGGGTTGCCCACAAACGAAAACTTCAGGTCGGACCCGTGTATGGTTGCGTTGGTATGCCAGCCGCAGTACACGGTACAAAACCCCGTGACTTCCATGACATCCGACGAAGTAAGCACAAAGTAGACACCGTTGGTGTCCTTGGGCAGATCTGTGCCCGCATGCGCTGCCACGATCGCTTGAATGTCGGAGTCAAGCAGGACGGAGCCTCGCGAATATGCGTCCGAGACAGACGTCCCCAAGGCCATTAGCCCGCTTACGTTGGCGGATGTATCACCATAAGTCGTGTTGATGTGCTCATAGGCGCTGCCGCTCAGGCCCGTAATCAGGTTGTTCAGCAGGCTCTGCGTACCTGGGCTATCCGAGGTTCGGTTCGTCAGGTTGGCGCCACTGCCGTTCCACGTGCCGTACCAGATGTAATAAATGTTGGGAGTACCCGGCATGATCGGCCCGCCATGATAATTGATGCCGTTGCCGGTTGTTACCGCAGGCGACCTATGCCGCTGCGCCGGTTTCGTAACCCGTACGCCCCAGCCCTTGCCCGTCGGTCTCATTTCTGTGTCTCTCGTCGCTTGCCCTACGGACATCAGCGCGAAGATCAGGACAACCAAAAGGGTCCAGAGTCCTCGGAATATTCTCATTTTCATTTGCTTTCTCCAAGGAACGAAGTGTAGTGCTCAGTTCTGGTAAGGAAGCGAGCCCGGCCTGAGATGCTGGACAGCTACTCTGGGTTGCCGCTGGCACCCTCACCAAGCAGGGCTGCCCGATGACGGTAAGCAGAATCCAAAATTCCGAACCGGGAAGCGCTCACACGAATTCGTGACAACTGAACATCTGGATTAAAGGCGCTAGCCGTAGTGCCGATAGCCGTCTCGTATGCAGGGTCCGGGCCGCAGCCCAAGAGGCCAGGTCTGGAAGCGTAAGCAGCTGTTGAGGTTAGGGTTATCTCGCACTGAACCTGTCGGTGAGGGAGCGGAGCTGTAAGTGGTGGAATTGAGATGGTGCCAAGAGGCCGGGCTGGCGAGAGCGGTGGAGCGGAACTGAGACCGGCTCGCTGTTACCGCGATACTGGGAATCGCACTGGTATGTCCTGTATCTCTATCCGAATCAGAAAAGGATGTATCGCCGATTGGCTGGGGAATCCGAGATTAGGTTGCAGTCTTTCCTCTTTTAACGCTCGATTCGTTTTTGGCAGGATCGCCGCAAAGAATTGGATCTGCACCTGCTTCCGGGTTATGGCTTTGTGAGCACCTCGCTGAAAGAGCGGGGGCGGCTGCCACCGGTGGCGGGCGTGGTGCAGTTTGTCCCTTTCGACGGACAGCCGCGCCGGTCCCGGAATACGGGATCGAAAGCCTTGGCTGGACTTTGGGGCCGCCTGGGGTTGCAACCGCATTCCTATCTAAAGCTTGGACGACAGGTGCCCGTGCGGAGCAGACCCTTGGCTGGCCGCGAAGAGATTCTGATGTATAGGAAACGTAGCTTCGCCTTCTATTGGCTTAGGCCAGGACGTGCTGGAACCATACACGAAATCCATCGATCGCTGGCTTTGGCCCGATGTGTCTCGGAACCACCCCAGCACCTGGGGCTGGACAGGTCCGTCTCCAAAGTCAAACAAGCCGTCTCCGATTACAAGAAGGCAGTGGGTGACCCCGAAGGACTTGCCGAGCTGATGGTTTTCTATTGCGAGCAGGCGGCCGGGTTGTGTCGCGATATCTGCCAACAGGACGAAGGATATTTCGATGCGCCGGTACGCATGTTCGAGCAAGGCCTCAAGTCTGCAAACACGCTACCCACCAACGACCGGGATGGCATGATCACCCGGCTAGACCATGGTGCGGAATCAGCCATGCATTTGGCTACGGCGTCGGCGATTACATGGACTTCCTCCTGGCGAAGTATACGCGGCATTTCGGCTGATCTGTTCGCGAACTCCCGCACGAGCTTCGCGGACACGCCAAGAACACCCTTTAAAGCGTGGTGCTCGATAATCTAAGTAGCCTTTGATTGCTTGGGAAAATGCTTGTTCATGAACGGCAAGGTAATACCGAAGCTCCTACAGGCGTGAACGACTGAGGGACCATAAGCTTACAACCGGAACAAATACGAGACCTTTACGAAGAACTGCCGGCCGTCGTTTATAAAGCTGTCTCGCGTGGTCAGCAGGCCGGTTGGGGTCGGTATCAGCCGACGATCTAGGTTCTGCAGATTGCTGTTATATCCCACGTAAACCGCCGTGCCGGGGTGCACCAGGTAGGTGATGAGGAAGTCGGCATTAAAGTTCTTGGTCGGGGACAGCGAACTGATGAGAGGATCGGAGAGCACCGATGCATACTGAAGAATCACTCGGGCCGAGAGTTCCCGCGTGAACTGCCAGTTCCACTTGCTGCGAATGATGTGGTTGGTCACCGCCGTCAGGTGGTCATCGTGCTCACGAAGATGCTCGATGAGGTATGTATTGTCAATGCGCAAGCGTCCGGAAGCGTGCAACGTTAGGGTGGCGTTTCCCTGGTCTTCATGGCCGATCGCGGGAATGCGGCCTGCCGCAGGGTTATAGTTCACCCCCGCGCCGGATACAAAAAACCAGCTGAAGGCGAACTGCTTAAACCAGCTGGTCCCGCCCTCAATCCCCCAAAACGGCTGCGGATAACGAGTCACGGCTGTTAGGCCAGCGTAATCCTGCGGGCGAAGATAGACGTTGTCGTAAGCATAAGGGTGAAAGTTGATGAAGGTGGCGCGTGCCATATCGACGCGGAAGCCGGGAAAAACAAAATAATCGAGCGCTGTACCACGGTGGTCCCAGATGTTGAACTGCTGTACCGTAGGCCCCCAGGAGATCAGAAACTTGCCCTCAGGGCGGAAGTAGTAGCTCGCATTTACGCCTTGCCGTCGAATGTCGGTGCGATTGACAAAGCCAGTTTCTGTAACCAATCCGGGGCTGTAGTCGACATAGATGGATTGCAGGTTAAAGTTGCGGCCATGCCGCTCCGTATCGAGTTTGTACCCCGGACCAGCCGAGTAGGAGCGATCAGGATTAAGGGTGGAACTGGTGACTGCTGCGCCCTGCACGCGCCAGTTCTGGTTGATCTTGATGTTGGCGTCCACGCCGCCCACGCGATTGTACCCACCGCCGAACTCGCGGTCTGTGAAGATAGCGCCTGCGGTCGATTGCGCGAACAGGTCGCGATTCACCCGCGCAATGGCAAAGCTGGCGCGGTTGCCGCTGTGCAGATCGCTGGGCGGCAGAGCCTCGCCTGGTGCTCGATCGTCGCTGGCGAGAACGCCTACCGCCCAGGGACCGGATTTGCCCGTGAGCCGCAGGCCAAACTCGGGATGACCGATCCGCCGCGTAAAAAGGAGATCGATGGGCGTCACGAAATAGTTGCTATTTTCCAGAAAGAAGGGCCGCTTTTCGGGAAAGAAGACTTCGAAGCGCTGGTTGACGGTGATTTGCGGCTCGTCCGATTCCACCTGGCTGAAGTCGGGATTGATGGTGGCGTCGAGCACGAAGCTGTCGTGCAGAATGAACTTGGAGTCAAGCCCGATATCAGGTTTGACACTGCGGCTGTCAAATAACGGATTATTGGGATCGCGTCGGTCGATATCACGAAAACTGCGAAACAGCCCGTAGGGAATGAACTGCATGTTGCGGCTGGGCGCGACGTGCTCTAGGCCGCTCGCCGTGGCTGCCTGGTTGAAGCGGCCCTGAATACGGTTAGAAACGCGCGGCCAAAACAGATTCTCGTCGGTGCGCGGGATAGTGCGGTTGAGAATGAGGCCCCATTCCTGCTGGTCGGTATCAGGGAAGCGCAGGCTCTTGAACGGAATCGACATCAGCACCAGGTAGCCCTGTTTGGTTAACCGCCCTTCCGAGCGCCAAACCGTATCGAAGGAAGGATCGAACCCGCTGTAATCGGCGGGTGCGCCAGTGCCGATCGAGCCTTCGGTCCACAGCGCATCCCACTGGATTCCGAAAGGGTTGGCGGCGAAGGCGTATCCTCGGCGGGCGTCGTGAAAGGTATCAATCATGAGCTCGGCCGCATCGTCGGAGAAGATGTCTTCGCGCCGGGTCATGCGCGCGCGGATTTTTTCCGGCTCCTTATCCCAGCACACGAAGACGGCGTACAGGTTGTGCTGGTCGTAGGCGAGATAAACGTCGGTATTCTGGGTCGGTTCAGCTCCGTCTGCGGGCTCGCGCGCGATGAACCCCGTAATTTTCGCCATCTTGCCGGCAACCCGGGCGCTGGGCTGCATTTCCGCGAAGTCGGACAGGGATGGCGGCGTGTCGATTCGTGGAATCTGAATGGTCGGAAGCGCGGCAGACAATCGCGCGGTCAGAAACAGCACCAAATAGATTCTTTGCTGCAAGAGAAATGTGCAGAGATATCGCTTGGCTGATGGGCGCACGGTCCCGGAGTTTTCCATGTTCGACTCGCGATTACAAGCGTGAACAGCCCGATCACGTTCGCCCCGCCCGGTCGACCCAGGGTGGCCAATCCCCGCGGGAATTTTTTCTGCTAACATCGCTGCCAATGCAGCTGCGCAGGATTAGGGAAGGCTTCCGAAAAAAACCTCAAAAAGCCGTTCATTCACGGGATGCCCGTGCTGGCGCCGAACTGGTCATCATGACGGGCATGAGCGGCTCGGGCAAAGCCTCCGCCCTTAAGGCCTTCGAGGATCTCGGGTTTTATTGTGTCGACAACTTACCGGTTGAACTGATCCCGCGGTTTGCCGAGTTGGCAGTGCAATCGGCGGAGATTCGCCGCACTGCTCTGGTAGTAGACGTACGGGAAGGCTCGAAGTTAGACCAGTTACCGGGCATTCTCAAATCGGTAAAGAGGCTGATCCCGACCAAGGTCGTTTACTTGGAAGCTTCGGACGCATCGCTTCTCCGACGTTTCAGCGAAACGCGCCGCCCGCATCCGCTGGGGGCAGACGCGCCGGTCAGGGCGGCTTTACAGGAAGAGCGGCGGCATCTGAAACCCATCCGTGCCATTGCCGACCTCGTGATCGACACCTCCAAATTCAACGTCCATGAACTGCGCGCCCACGTTACCGAACAGTTCAAACAGCAGGCTACGGGCAAAAATATTCTGGTCTCCTGCGTCAGCTTTGGGTTCCGGCACGGGGTGCCGGAGGACGCCGACCTGGTATTCGATGTGCGTTTCCTGCCCAACCCCCACTTTGTGCCGGAATTCAGGCCGCTTAGTGGCCGGGACGCCCGGGTAGCCAAATACATCCGATCCTTCCCGCAAAGCCGGGAGTTCATCAAGCGGATCTCTGAGTTACTGGTGTACCTCTTGCCCCATTACATCAGCGAAGGGAAAAGCTACCTGACGATTTCCTTCGGCTGTACCGGGGGGCAGCACCGGTCGGTGATGATCGCAGAAGATGTCAGCAAGGCCCTGCGCAAGGCGGGATACCGGGTGAAAGTAGTGCATCGGGACAGCCCGAAGTAGGTTCTGTAACCCGCCAGTAAACTGCCCTAGGGAGCAAAGTTCCAGTAGAATAAAGGCTTGCGTCCATCTCCGGGCATTTCGGCGTCCTACCCGCGCGCTCTCCGCCGGGATTCTGCTTTCCGGGAAGGTCTATGCGGCAACTAAGCCGCCTGTTGCGGTACGTCGCTCCTTATTGGTGGCAAGTGTTGGCGTCCGTCGCGCTGATGGCGGCGGTCGGACTCCTGGACGCTTTCCGTGTGCTGCTGGTTGGGCCAATTTTTGACCGCGTACTGAACCCGGCGTCGCAATCGCGCAATATTCAACTGTTTAAGATCCCTGGCACCCAGCACCCCATCTACTTGCAACAATTCGTGCCCCCCCACTTCCAAAATGCCTGGACCATTGTTGCCTTTGCCCTGGTGGCGGCAACCATTTTGAAAGGAATTTTTGATTACGCCGGCACTTACCTGGTGAATTTCGCAGGCTTCGGGATGATCACCGACTTACGCGACGACCTGTATAACTCCATCCTGCGCCGTTCGGCGGCTTTTTTCCAACGCCACGCGACGGGCACATTGCTGTCGGCCATCGTGAATGATATCGAGCGCATACAGTTTGCCATGTCCAGCGTTCTGGCGGAGTTCCTGCAGCAGCTGTTTACTTTCATCTTCACGGCCGGTGTAGTCGTCCTGCTGGGCGGAAGACTGGCCTGGGTACTCGTCCTATTCGTTCCCTTCATTATTTATTCGGCAGGCAGGATCGGCCGGCGCGTGCGTAGTACGACCCGGCGCGGTCAAGATAAGCTTGCCGACATTCAGAACATTCTGCACGAGACGATTACCGGTAATCGCATTGTGAAGGCGTTCAGCATGGAATCGTGGGAAGCCGTGCGCTTCCGCAACGCTGCCCGGCGTCTGTTTCATGCGAACCTGCGGTCGGTTGCCGCGTCCGCCCTCAGTTCGCCGCTTATGGACATCTTTGGCGCGATAGCCATCGCCATGCTGGTTCTGCTCGGCCGGAATCTGATTGCCCATAACGCATTCACTCCCGGCATTTTCTTGGCATTCATCGTAGCCGTGTTCAAGCTCTACGACCCGGTCCGCAAGTTCACCCTCTTCAATAACAACTTCCAGCAGGCACTCGGGGCGTCCTCGGAAGTCTTTCGCTTTATGGATGTTGAGGACGAGGTTCGTGAGAAGCCCAGGGCTCAACCGCTGCCCCGTTTTTACAAGAACATCCGCTTCGACCACGTGTGCTTTTCGTACCACGACAAGGGAGAGGGAGCGCGCGACATTTTGAACGATATCAACCTGGAGGTCAAGGCGGGCGAGGTGCTGGCCGTCGTGGGTTCCAGCGGCGCCGGCAAAAGCACGCTCGTGCACCTGATTCCTCGCTTCTTCGATGTCACCGCCGGCCGGCTGTTGATTGATAACCAGGACATACGCGACGTCACGTTGACATCGCTACGCTCGCAGGTCGGCATCGTTACCCAGGAGACCGTGCTTTTCAATGACACGGTGCGCAACAATATCGCTTACGGGCAACCTCACGTGTCGGCTAAGGACGTAGAGGCGGCGGCCGGCATGGCGCTGGCTCACGACTTCATTACCGTGATGCCGGCAGGTTACGACACCGTCATTGGCGAGCGCGGCGTGCGGCTTTCTGGGGGCGAGCGGCAACGCATTGCCATCGCCCGCGCGATATTGAAGAACGCTCCGATCCTGATCTTGGACGAAGCGACGTCGGCGCTGGACACGGAGTCGGAGGCGCTCGTGCAATCGGCAGTGGGAAACCTGATGGCCGGGCGTACGGTAGTGGTAATCGCGCACCGGCTGTCCACGGTGCGCCGCGCCGATCGCATCGTGGTCCTGGAGGGCGGAACCATCAGCGATGTCGGCGCCCACGACGACTTGATGAAGAAGTTGGGGACCTATCGGCGGCTGTATGATCTGCAGTTTGTGGATCTGGACCAGCCGAGGCCAGTGCCGGTCAGACAGTAAGATTTGCCAATTTCCAATTATCGACTGCCAATTGTGCGGAATGAGGGCTCCCAATTGGCAATCGGAATCGGCAATTGGCAATTGGTAAAGCGCAGAACTGAATCAGAATGCCCATCCGTTCCATGACTGGGTTTGCGCAGGTGAAAGGACAGGTTACCGGCGAACTCGCCTTCTCGCTGTCACTGAAGTCGGTGAATCACCGGTTCCTGGATCTGCATTTCCGCATGCCTTCCGACAGTGATGCCCTGGAGATGAAACTGCGGCGTCTGCTTAAGGAAAAGGTGGCACGCGGGCATGTGGAACTGACCCTCACGGTGGAACGTCGGGAGGGCAATGGCTTCGCCTTGAACAGGCAGCTGGTGTCTGGCTACGTCGAGGCCTTTCGTGTAGCAGCCAAAGAGTTCGGCATCTCCGGCGAGCCGGACCTGAATGTCGTCCTCCGATTACCTGGTGCTTTGGACACCGGCACCTTACCGGCCGATGGCGAACTGGAAGCCGCTGTTTTGGCGAAAGTGGAAGAGGCCCTGACCCGCCTTAATCAGATGCGCGAAGAAGAGGGACGCGGCATTGAACGCGAACTGCGATCGCGCATGGCCCATCTGGAAAAAGCCGGCTCGGGCATGGGCCAGCACCGCTCCGCGATCCTCGAGAACTATGTAGAGAAACTCCGGAGTCGCATTCAGGAGCTGATTGGAGCGCAGGTGGATTCCGATCGCATCATGCAGGAAGCCGCGCTGCTGGTGGACCGCAGCGACATCCAGGAAGAGCTGGTTCGTCTGGAAACGCACGTGAAGCATTTTCTCGGCATGCTCGATCAGGGCGGAGAGATCGGGAAAAAACTCGATTTCCTGCTGCAAGAGATGAATCGCGAGGCGAACACACTGCTCTCGAAGACCTCCGGGCTGGCCGGCGAAGCGTTGAAGATTACCGAGATGGGTTTGGCTATCAAGGCGGAGATCGAGAAGTCGCGTGAGCAGGTGCAGAACATCGAATGACCAACGTCTACATCATCTCGGCCCCCTCCGGCTCCGGCAAATCCACCCTGGTGAATGAATTGCGCAAAATCGTGCCCGGCTTGGATTTCTCGATTTCTTACACAACACGGCCGCGCCGAGGCAGCGAGCAGAATGGTAGAGAGTATTTTTTCGTTTCCCGCCAACAATTCGACGAAATGGTGCGCGAGCGCATGTTTTTGGAAAACGCCGAGGTGTTTGGCAAGTGTTACGGAACCGCCAAACGGTTCTTAGAGCAGGCGCAAAAATCCGGCAATGACCTCTTGCTGGACATCGATGTGCAAGGTGCGGCACAGATCAAGAAAAAATTCCCCCAGGCCGTCAGCATTTTTGTACTGCCCCCCAATCGCCAAACCCTGGAATGGCGCCTCCGGAACCGTGGACTGGACGCGGAAGACGTGGTGCAGCGCCGGCTGATTACGGCCAGCCGGGAGATTGAGAATTACGACAAATACGACTATATTTTGATTAACGATCGTCTGGAGGACTCCGTGGAAGCGCTCAAGGCGATCGTGCTCGCCGAAAGGTTGCAACGCTCGGGAAAGACGCTCTCGGCCGATGAAGCCAAGAATCCCCAGATCGCAGAACAATACAAACTGCGCAATGTACGGGAGCGTGTAAAACCCATTCTGGCATCGTTCGTGACTACGCCCGTTTCCGGCGGAGAGTAGATTTTCAACGCGGCCTGAACCGCGAAGTCAAGTTCAGGGGAGAGAAAACCATGAAGTTGATGGACGGTTTCGACAGCAATTACCGGTACATCCTGGTGGCGGCGCGCCGCGCTCGCCAACTCCAGGGCGGAGCCCCACCTGTAATCGACACGCACTCCCGCAAGCCTTGCCGCATTGCCCAGGACGAAATCAAGGCCGGCAAGGTGAAGTGGATCATTCCGGAAGTGCCCAAGTCACCGGCGGAAGCAGCCTCGGAGATGTTGGAGAAGGTTGTACCGAAGGAATAGCCATTTCCCGTTTTCAATTGCCAGTGGCCGATTGAACGAAAGTTGGCATCGAGGCAACACTCAATTGGCAATTGAAAATCGACAATCGGAAATTCTCCTATGAAAGTTGCTCTCGGCGTCAGCGGCGGGATCGCGGCGTATAAGGCGGCGGAAATTGTCCGCCTGCTGCAGGATCGCGGCATTCGGGTGCAGGTCATCATGACGCAGGCAGCTCAGGAATTCGTGAAGCCGCTGACCTTCGCGGCGCTTTCCGGCGAAAAGGTTATTACCGAAATGTTCTCTGCCGGAGCCGAACAGCCCAACATCGACTCCGCGGTGGAACACATCGCCGTCGCGCAGTCCCTCGACGCGCTGGTCGTAGCTCCCGCCACCGCCGACATTCTTGGCAAGTTCGCTCATGGCATAGCCACAGATTTTCTGACTACGCTTTATCTCGCCACCACTGCGCCTGTCGTCGTAGCCCCCGCCATGAATGTGAACATGTGGAACCACGAGGCGACGCAGGCGAATATTGACGTCCTTAAGAAACGTGGCGTCCGGGTTGTCGCGCCGGAGAGCGGGTACCTGGCGTGCGGTATGACAGGGCCCGGGCGACTGGCTGAGAACGAGGCTATCGTCGCGACCGTAATGGAGGCTTTGGGTGCCGCTCAGGACTTGGCGGGGGAGACAGTTCTTATCAGCGCCGGGCCGACGCGCGAGAAGATCGATCCTGTGCGCTATCTCACGAACCGTTCCAGCGGCCGCATGGGCTACGCTCTGGCGGAAGCGGCTTTGCGCCGCGGCGCCCGGGTGTTGCTTGTGACCGGACCCACGTCGTTGACTCCTCCGGGTGCAGCGGAGGTGGCACGCGTCGAATCGGCTGAAGAAATGCGTGAGGCTGCACTCAAGTTTCTGCCCGACTCTTCCATCGTGATCAAGACTGCTGCTGTTTCCGACTATCGTCCGAAAGCTCCGGCGCCCCAGAAGATCAAGCGTAGCGGGCCGGTGTCGTTGGAACTCGAGCCGACTCCTGATATTCTGGCTGAGCTGGGACGTCACAAGCAATCGCAGATCATCATTGGTTTCGCGGCCGAGACGCAAAATGCCCTGGAGAACGCCCGCAAAAAGCTCAAAGAAAAATCAGTGGACGCGATCGTAGTCAACGATGTGTCCCGGCCGGGCATCGGGTTTGACTCGGATCGCAACGCCGTAACGATCATCACCCCGGACGAGTTCTTCGAAATTGCTGAAACCACGAAGTGGGAAGTAGCGCAGCGCGTGCTCGATCATGCCGTGCGGTTGCGTAAACGGCGGGCGGTGAAAGCCTGATGCCGCCTGTGCTGGATCCGCAACTCAAGCGTGTCCTGGCCGAGCGCATCAAGTATTACAACCAGCTCGGTATTTACGATTTTTATCGTCGTCCGGTAGTTGAATCCTCCACCATCCAGCCCGAACAGCGAGAACAGATGAATGCCAAGGCGGTTATGGCGGCGGGGCCGGAAGAAAACATTTTCGAAGCCGCCGTTACCAAGCCCGAGTCCACCGCCGCCGATCCTGCCAAGGCGCTCGCAATCATTCGCGAAGATTTGGGCGACTGCACGCGCTGCAAGCTGCACAAGCTGGGGCGCAAACAGATTGTGTTTGGAGTGGGCAACCCGCGCGCCGAGCTGATGTTCGTCGGAGAAGGCCCTGGCGCCGACGAAGACGAGCAGGGCGAGCCATTCGTCGGCCGCGCCGGACAACTGCTCAACAACATGATCAAGGCGATGGGCCTGCGACGCGAAGACGTCTATATCGCCAACGTGGTGAAGTGCCGTCCTCCAGGCAACCGCATGCCAGAACGAGACGAGTGCGACACGTGCTCGCCCTTCCTCTTGCGCCAGATTGCGGCGGTCAAGCCGAAAGTGATCGTGGCACTCGGCGCGGTGGCGGCGAAGACACTGTTGGCGATTAACGCGTCTATGTCTGATCTGCGTGGCCGCTGGTACGGCTTCCGCGGCGGCACCAAGCTGGCGGTGACGTATCACCCGGCATTCCTGCTGCGCGACCCGCGTCAAAAGAAAGAAGCGTGGAAGGATCTGCAGATGGTGATGACGGAATTGGGTCTGCCATTGCCGAATCGCGCGCCGGAGTAGTCAGGACCACAACCCACCACGGAGACACGGAGTTACCGAGACATCAGAGACGTTGGTGGTGAAAAGTGGTGAAAAGCTGCCCGGAAGCTCTTGATTTCCTCGCCTCGGTGCCTCCGCGGTGGTTTCAACTGGCGGTGGTAGAGACGGGGCTTGCCCCCTCGCTTGTGAGTCCAGACGCGGCCAGCCGCCTCTCTACCGCCGGTACCTGTGTTGCTGCATAGTATATCCTTCCGCCTAGATGCCTGAGTTCTGCGACGTAGCCCTTCCCGTCCCCCTCGATATGGCCTTCACCTATCGTGTCGGCGACGGAATGACGCCGGTAATCGGAGGCCGCGTGCTGGTGCCCTTTCGGCAGCAGCGGCTGTCAGGCGTGGTGGTTGACCTGCACGACCGTGCTCCCAAAGTCCAAGCAAAAAATGTAATCAGCGTGCTCGACAGCGAGCCCGTGCTGGATGAGCGGCTTATGAAGCTTGGCCAGTGGATCGCCGATTACTACCTGGCGCCGCTGGGCGAAGTCTTTCGAGCCATGCTGCCGCTGGGCGCAGAGTTCAAAAGAACGATTGCCTATCGCATCACCGACCAAGGGCAATTGGCGCTGCACGCAGGGGGAGTGTTGGGGTCGTCGGCGCGCTCGCGCAAGACTGCGGAAGATCAGTTGGCAGAATTTCGCGTACTCGATTATCTCGCCGCTCGCGACACGGCGCGGGAAGCGAGCCTACGCATCGCCGCCCATGCCAGCCACACTGTGCTGGCGGGCATGGTCCGCAAGAAATGGATTGTGCGAGAAGACCAGTCCGGCGTACGCGATGCTGCTCGAACGATCAAGATCGCCGTCCTGACCGGCACGATAGACGACAACAAGCGGAACCAGAATCAAAAGACTTTGATCGACACCCTGGCTGCTGCTGGCGGACGAGTTGCAGTTGAGGCGCTCCGTGCCCTCGATATTCCTCGTAGTACGTTAGACACCCTGGTTCGACGAAAACTCGTTGAGATCGTCGAAGAGCCGGAGTCCTTCACCGTGTCCGGCGTCAAGCCGAGGCCATCACTATTCGAGTTCCAGTTCAATCAAGCGCAACGGGATGCGTTGGAGCGCATTCAGGAAAGGGCGAGCGCCCGCAAGTTCAGCGGAGTCTTGATGCACGGCGTTACCGGTTCGGGCAAGACCGCCGTGTATCTGGCGGGCATGCGGGCGGTTCTCGAAGCCGGCCGCTCAGCGATTCTGCTGGTACCTGAAATCGGGCTCACTCCCGCCGTCGCTGCCGATCTCCATCAAGTCTTTGGCGAGCAAGTGGCGATTCTGCACTCCGCATTATCCCACCAGGAACGCGCGGAGCAGTGGCATCGCATAAAACGAGGTGAGGCGCGTATTGTGGTCGGAACCCGTTCCGCAGTATTTGCTGCCGTTGCCGACTTGGCACTCATTGTCGTCGATGAAGAACAGGATTCGTCCTACAAACAGGAAGAAACGCCGCGCTACCATGCTCGCGATGTCGCGGTGATGCGGGCCAAGATGGCGAATGCAGTAGTCGTGCTGGGCTCGGCCACCCCTTCCCTGGAGTCATATTTCAATGCGACCAAAAACAAGTACGTACTGCTGGAGTTGCCAGGCCGGGTCGAGCAACGGCCGTTGCCGGAAGTTGAAATTATCGACATGCGCCAGGAATTCCAGCAGACCGGCCAGGAGCAGGTGATCTCCAGCAAGCTGGCCCGGGAAATTAGCGAAAGGCTGGAGCGCCGCGAACAGGCCATGATTTTGCTGAATCGGCGCGGTTATTCGCCGGTCGTGCTATGCCGAACCTGCGGAAAGACCCTGGAGTGCAAGAACTGCGCGATTGCGCTGACTCATCACAAGCGCGCGCGGAAAATGGAATGTCACTACTGCGGCTACACTGCACCCGTCCCGCAGCGTTGCCTCCATTGCGGCAGTGAGTACGTTTATTTCCTGGGAACAGGCTCGGAGAAGCTGGAGGAGTTGCTGCACGGCATGTTTCCCCAGGCGCGCATCGGCCGCCTCGATCGGGATACAGTGCGCGGGCGCGAAGATTTTGAGCGCGTCCTGGCCGCCCTCGATGAAGGTGAGCTTGATCTGTTGGTGGGCACGCAGATGATTGCAAAGGGACACGATATCCATGGCGTGACCTTGGTGGGAGTGGTGGGCGCCGACCTGGCGCTGGGCATGCCCGACTTCCGCGCCGCGGAGCGCACCTTCCAACTGCTGACTCAGGTCGCCGGTCGCGCCGGTCGTGGAGAGACGCCCGGCAAGGTAGTACTGCAAACCTATTTTCCGGATCACTACGCCGTGCAGTATGCCGCGCAACACGATTTTGCCGGGTTCTACGACAAGGAACTGCGCTTCCGGGCCTGGATGCATTACCCGCCGTACAGCGCGCTGGCCAACGTTCTGGTGCGCAGCGACAAGCTCGATGACGCGCTGCGCTGGTCAGGTCTGCTGGGCAAATGGTTCGAGAAGACCAGGCATGAGGGCATTCGCGTACTCGGTCCGGCGGCGGCGCCGATCCTGCGATTGAAAAATGATTACCGATACCACTTTGTTTTGAAGTCACCCAGCCGGGAGAAGCTGAATGGTATGCTCAGGGCGATGCTGAAGTATGCCGTCAGCGAGAAGATCCCGCGCACGCAGGTGATTGTGGATGTGGATGCGTTGTGGCTGATGTGAGCTCAGCTCGCTGGCTATTGCGTGTGCGTGCGATGTTGAAAGAATTGCCCCCAAACTTCCCGGCCGGAAGCATGCATGAAGGGGCTCGGAGTAAAGGTTAAGAGCAGAATCATTACCCCAAATAGAGCCATCCAATGCCGGCCACGCGTAATGCCAGGCCATTCCGGCACGATGGGATGGCGCATTCCGCTTATGCGCAACAGAACAGCCCAGACGAACCAGCCCAGCCAGCAATAAACGCCTAGGGGTATCAAGATGAAAATGGTCAGACTGGAGACGATCGCATGATGCCGAGGCGAGATGGAGAAAACGATGTGGCCACCGTCGAGCTGTCCGCCGGGCAAGAGGTTTAAAGCAGTCGCGAACATGCCGACCCAGGCCGCAATCGCAACCGGATGCAGATTAAGGTGGGAGAGGGGAGCCGCGGCCGATCCGTGCAGCAAGCGTGCCGCCACTTGAAAGATCAGCGGATAGCCCATCTCCAGGTCGAGATTGGGCACGGGAGCGGGCATCGCTTGTGAGATGCTGAGCCCGAGAACCAGAGCGATCGAGGCGAACACGAATCCCGCGATCGGTCCGGCGATACCGATATCAAACAGCGCCGAGCGCGAGCGGATTGGGCTTTTGATGCGAATGAAAGCACCCAAGGTCCCAAACAAAACATAAGGGAATGGCACGAAAAGCGGCAAGGTCGCATACACACCGTAGTAGCGGCAATAGAGGTAATGTCCCATTTCGTGCGCCAACAGGATGAGCATCAAAGTGGCGGAGAACGGAATTCCCAACAACAGGTTGGAAGGGCGCTCGAGCGCCCAGGGCAGAGGAAATACGCCAATGGTATCCTCGTTCATCGAGAGGGCCGGCATACTTTGCCGGAAGTAGTACTCCATGCGCGCCCCAACCACCAGCGTGGTAAAAACCGTCAGCAGAAAAAAAAGCACATACAGCCAGGTTCGCCGCCTGGGCGGTTGCGCGGCGAACACCTGCAGGGGTGGATAAAGTTCGCTAGGGGAAACAATTGTGGGTTCGGACATGCCTACTCTCGGGCCTTCTGTTGGATGCAACCTACAGCCGACCGGATGCGGCACGGTGCCACATCGCCAGCCGGCAGGATGCCGGCGCTACTGCGAAATTAATCGATCGATTGCAACTCCTTGCCGGGCTTGAAACGCACCGCTTTTCCCGGCGGAATGGAAACCTCCGCCCCGGTACGCGGGTTGCGTCCGATGCCGGTCTTGCGCGGGCGCACGTTAAACACGCCGAAACCGCGCAACTCGATTCGGTCGCCTTTCGACAGCGCCTTCTTCATGCTCTCGAAGACGGTTTCCACGGCCAGCTCGGCTTTGGTCTTGGTGATGCCGGTCTTGTTAACCACTTCGTTGATAATGTCCAGCTTAATCACAAGCAGCTCCAGTTTTCAGGGAGTGTGAGGACGGCACCAAGTCATTGATGCTAAGGGACATAAGAGAGATTGTCAACGGAGTGTTTTCTCCCGTAAGATGACAGCACCCGCAAGTTTAAAGCCGAGCTAAACACCCCAGCCAGAATTGAGTAATTATGTGATCGGGGTAGTTTCGAGCCGCATGGGTTTCAAATTACCGGATTACACAATTACCCGATTACACAATCCCAAGGAGCCTCATGCTCAAAAGTGATCGCTGGATTCGCCGGATGGCGCTCGAACACGACATGATCAACCCGTTTTCCGAAAAGCAAGTCAGCCAGGGCGTCATCTCCTTTGGGTTGTCCTCCTACGGTTACGACCTGCGAGTGGCCGATGAGTTCAAGATTTTTACCAATGTGAACTGCACGGTCGTCGACCCCAAGAATTTCGACGAGCGGTCGTTCGTGACCGTGCGCTCCGACGTCGCCATTATTCCGCCGAATTCCTTTGCCTTAGCACGCTCGGTGGAGTACTTCAAAATTCCGCGCGACGTGCTGACGGTGTGCGTTGGGAAGTCAACCTATGCGCGTTGTGGGATCATCGTGAACGTCACCCCGTTTGAGCCTGAGTGGGAAGGGTTTGTCACTCTCGAAATTTCCAATACCACCCCCCTCCCGGCGAAGATTTACGCCAACGAGGGGCTCTGCCAGATTCTGTTTTTCCAGAGCGACGAACCGTGCGAGACCAGCTACAAGGATCGCAAGGGCAAGTACCAGGCGCAGAAGGGAATCGTACTGCCGAAATTATAATCCGTCACAATTTCAGAGTTCGGCACCGCTGCTCCGCTGCGCAAGAATCGAGGGCGCATGACTTCAGCCGTGCGGGCGAGAATTCTTAGAATTTAGAATAATAATGTCTTGTCGTTCCGAGGCGGCTCCACCCCCCGAGGAATCTGGCTTTTCCTCTTTCGGTCCTTCCTCCGCGACTTGGCTCCAATGCTCAAAGCTCAGCCAGCGCTGAAATGCTGCGTATTATCAGCCGCCGCTTCGGGGCCAGACAACGGTTTCCGAAAAGCAGGTCGAATGAGTTCAGGGTGATGAGGGCTGCGAAAACTGCAAGAAAGGATTGCGGAAGCTGATAACTGCTAATTGCTCCATCTACTTTTCGTTCTCGCCTTCCTTATACATGTATTTGATCGAAGGCTTGTAGATCATCAGGTTGGGAGCCCCGTTGCGGTTCAGCTTGATGCAATTCCGGTCGTACCATTCGATCACGCCGCGGATCTCTTCCCCGTCGCGCAGCACCACTACCATCGGTGTCTTGCCCTGCATCTGCTTCTGGTAATAGAAGTTTTCCGCATTCGTGGTCTCGGGCGGCGGCATTTTCTTGCCCATCGGCGGGCGCTCGGGCCGGTCAGGGCGGTCACGACGCTCCATAGCAGCGGGAGTGTGATTATGGTTGTGCTCGGGGCGGCTCAGCGACGGCCGGATCAACCGGCGATTCGAGAATCCCTCTTGTTCACTACTACGCTCTATCGGGATGGCATTGGTTGCATCTTTCATGGCGACACCGCCTATGACGCTGGAGAGCGGATTACCACAATCCCTGGGCTGCATGATCGTGGGTACAAAGGGGTGAACTTTGGCATCAACCGTAACACAGCGCATGTAGAGATGACAATCACCCATTAGTGGGGTATGGCAAAATCCCCCAGATGCCGGATTTTGAACGAGTTCAGTTTCGTTCCAAGGTGGTGGCGAACGCGTCCAGAGACAGCGACCGCAGCAGATTCCGCCGCATTCCCCGTTCCACTTCGGACAGACGCTCTGCAGCCGTGGTGATCCAAGCAAAATCGGCGGCTGCCGCCAGTTGCTTCAGCTCCCCCTGGATATCCGTATTGCGCACCAGTTCGGGCGTGCCAGAGTTCAGAAACAGTAAATCCTGCAGCAGGGAGTAGAGCGTGTGCACCAGTTGCTCGGTCTTCTCGCGGCCTTCAGCCCCGGCCCGGTAGGTCTCCGTCACTTTAAACAGTTCCGAGTGATCGCCTGCAGGCTGGACTGAATTCAGAATGATCAAAGCATGACTACGGGCGGCAGTGTAGTCGGCCAGGTCAAAGCTGCGGGCGCTCCCCACGGCCCCTCCGCATAGACGCGCCACCAAGGCGCGCTGCTGGGCGTTCCAGTCTGGCCGTTGCCGGGCCAGATAGCTCTCGATTTCTTCACTCGGCAGGGTTCCCAGCGTGAACATCATCGAGCGCGACCTGATCGTCGGCAAGAACTCCCCGGGGTTCTCCCCAAGCAGGAAGATGGTCGCGAATTCCGGTGGCTCCTCCAGAACCTTGAGCAGCGAATTTGCCGCCTCTTTCATGAAGGCCGAGTCTGTGAATAGGTAGACTCGCTCCTTGGCTTCGGCCGGGCGGTAATAGATACCCTCAATCACCTGCCGAACCTGGTCCACCTTGATCATCATCTGCGGCGGGTCGGGTGGAATGACCAGCACATCAGGATGGGTCTGGATTAGAATACGGGTTTCTTTCTTGTCAGTCTCGCGCAGCCCTTCGCGAGCTTCCAGCGCTTCGGCAAATCGGGAGCCAAAGTCCTCAGCCTGTCCGATACGAAGACAGTTCGAGCATTTTCCGCAAAAATCAGGAAGTCCTTCAGTAGTAGTCGGCTCAAGGCAGTTTATTGTCCGCGCCAGCATCAGCGCCAGCGTGTACTTGCCGGAGCCGGCCGGGCCGGCGAGGATGATGGCCTGCGGTAAGCGCTGGCGTGCCACCATCTCCCGCAGGCAGCGTACAGTTCCCGAATTGCCGTGAAAATCAGAGAAGCCCATGAATTCGATTCGAAAAAAAGCACTCAGCACTTGGCATTTAGCACTTAGCCCGCGGTCCTCCTGTCAGGATTCAGGGGCAAATGCTAATTTGCTAAGCGCCCAGCCCTGCCTCATGCTGTTTTCGCGGCCAATTTGAGCTTACGTCGCACGAGAGCCAGAATCTGTCCGTGCGTTTCATCAGCGCCCCCCCGGGCATCTACAAGGGCAACCCGCTGTGGCTCACGCTGCGCGATTTCCAGATAAGCGCTCCGGACACGGCCGAAAAAGGCCCGGCTCTCCTGCTCAAACCGGTTCTCGTCGCTTTCCCCGCGCTTGCCCTGGGAAGTGCGCGCACAATTACGGCGCCGCGCCCGCTCGACGCTGGCGGCCACATCAGAATCCATCAAGATCGTCAGATCGGGTTGCAGGTTCCCGCACAAAATCTTATGGAGCGCGCGAACTGGCTCGCTGCCCAGCTTGCGCCCAGCACCCTGGTACGCCTCGCTGGAGTCGGTAAAGCGGTCGCAAAGGACGAGCTTACCTTCGGCCAAGGCCGGCTGAATAACTTCTTTAATATGTTGAGCCCGCGAAGCAAACATCAGGGCAAGTTCAGCAAAAGGCGAGAGGTTGGACGTGCCCGTATCCAGGAGCAGGTTGCGAATCTTCTCTCCGGTCACGCTACCGCCAGGTTCTCGGGTTACGACAACTTGCAATCCGTCGGCCCGCAGGGCGCCTGCCAGCTTCTCCACTTGTGTGCTCTTGCCGCACCCGTCAAGGCCTTCGATGGTAACAAATCTGCCGCGCTGAGGCACGAGGGAATCATAACAAAGCCGTCAGCTCTCAGCTTTCAGCGATCGGTAAACCAATTAAGGCCGAGAGGAAGAAAATTATGATTAATCAAGACTTGTCGTCCCTGAGCCCCGCGCAGGATTTCCGCATTTGGAAGCCGGTGTGACGCATACTGGCGCAGTGTTATATTGATGAGCTTTCTCGCGGTGAAATCTTCGTGTGACTGGAGCCAAGGCATGACTTGTTCCCGACTCCGCGTTGTCGGCGGCATTCTGACTGCTGTCTTCGCGGTGCTGCCTGCTTTAATGGCCAAGACCGGTCCAACGATCCAACTGTCCGTGGATGCCAGCGAGGCGGCCCGCAAGATTTTCCACGCGCGTCTGAAGATACCTGCCACCCCGGGCACACTCACCCTGTATTACCCGAAGTGGATTCCCGGAGAACACGCGCCCGACGGCCCGGTGACAAACCTAGCCGGGCTAAGATTCTCTGCCAACGGACAGGAACTCAAGTGGCGGCGCGACACGCTGGACGGTTGGACGATTAACGTCCAGGTTCCTCCCGGCCAGAAGCAGGTGGAAGCGACGCTGGACTTCCTCTCGCCGGCGCAATTCGAAGGCGGCTTTTCCGCCGGCTCATCCGCCACCGCTCAAATGGCTGTAGTGAGCTGGAACCAGGTGCTGCTTTATCCCAAGGGATGGGCATCGGATGACCTGACTTACGTGGCCAGCCTGCGCCTCCCTTCGGGATGGAAATTTGGCACGCCGCTTCCAATCAAAACCCGGAGCGCCGAACAAATTCAGTTCGCGCCCGCTTCGCTGACCATGCTGGTGGATTCTCCCGTAATCGCAGGCCAATATCTCAAGGTAGTGCCGCTGCAGGCGGAAGCTCCGCCCGCGGAGATGGATATTGCCGCCGACAGCGCTGCTGCTCTCGATGCCCCTCCTGAAGTTTGGGATCACTATCGAAACCTGGTGGCGCAGGCAGCCCGTCTTTTTGGAGCGCAACACTATCGCGACTATCACTTCCTCTACAGCCTGAGTGACCACGTTGCACATTTTGGATTGGAGCACCACGAATCGGATGACAGCCGCGTGGACGAGCGAAGTCTGGTGGATCCAACCAAGCGCATTCTGCATTCCGGGCTCTTGCCCCACGAATATGTGCACAGTTGGAATGGAAAGTACCGCCGGCCAGCGGACTTGGCTACTCCCGATTATCAGCAGCCCATGCAGGATGATCTCCTCTGGGTTTATGAGGGATTGACTTCTTACCTGGGAGACATCCTCACTGCCCGCAGTAGTCTTTGGAATCCAGACCAGTTCCGGGATTCACTGGCTCTCACTGCCGCCGCGCTGGATCACGAACCTGGGCGCAGCTGGCGCAACCTTCAGGACACCGCCGATGCAGCGCCGCAACTCTATTTTTCACCCCGCGAATGGTACTCCTGGCGCCGCGGCACTGATTTTTATGCGGAAGATGTTTTGAACTGGCTGTGGGTAGACGTCATCATCCGGCAGAAGACACAAGGCAACAAGTCCATCGACGATTTTTGCCATCTCTTTCACGGCCCACCGGCTGGACCTCCCATGGTGAAACCCTACAATTTCGATGATGTCGTCAATACGCTGAACCAAATCGTAGCGTATGACTGGCGGGACTTCTGGACCGAACGATTGAGCGATCATGGACCGGGTGCCCCGCTGGGAGGCATCGAGGGCAGTGGGTGGCGCGTGGTCTATGACGAGAACCGCTCTGAGATCTTGAAGGCCACCGAATCAGAATACAAGATCGTGAGCGCAGAGTACTCAATCGGTTTGGCGCTGAACGATGAAGGCGTTGTGAGCGACGCGGTTGAGGGAATGCCTGCCGCTAAAGCCGGAATCGGACCCGGAATGAAAATAATCGCTGTCAACGGTCGCCACTTTTCGGGCAATGTTCTGCGCGATGCGCTCAGGACCGGGAAGAGCAGCTCGGAACCGCTAGAACTGCTAGTCGAAAATGCTGAGTACTACCAAACTTACAAGCTCGACTACAGCGGAGGGGAGAAGTATCCGCACCTTGTGCGGGACAGCTCAAAACCAGACCTATTGAGCGAAATCATCAGGCCGCGATAAGAACTACCGCCAGGCACGCCGAGGAAAATCGCGGTCGGCGCGCTCGGCAGTGAATTAGTCTTCCTGGATTCCGTCGAAGAGGTCAGTTTCCTGACGGATTGACCCCGGGCTGCTGACCGCCGCCAAGTGAAACATCTCGTTGGGTCCCCGCTGCCGAATTGTGTTCTCAAAAATCGGAAACAGCGGCGCCTGGCTGGCGTGGGCGTGGAAAGCGGCAATTTTGGTCTCAAGATATTGGCTGATGTCAATGACAGCGGTGATGGGCGAAGGCGAGATCGGCTGTCGCTCTAGCAAAGTGAAATTGGCAGTTCCGTAATAAAGTTTTTGGACACGATACGGTGCCAGGCCATCGTTGAAGTGATCGGGATACCGATTGCTCCGGCCCGCCCACTGGACTGCCAGGGTCGTGAAAACCGATGCCATGGAGTGGTCGGGATGCGCGGTGACAGCGCCTTCCGGCCCAAATGTCAATACGACCTGCGGGCGGAGCTCGCGCACATAGCGCGTGACCTCGCGCACCACGTTGTACACATCAAGCCGATGCAGCTGGCCGTCCGCATAGTCGAGGATGATCCCGCGTGAGACCTGCAGCACTTCGCAGGAAGCGGCAAACTCCTTCCGTCGCAAGGCCGCAAGCTCCTGGTCAGTTCGAGCCGCACCGCGGTAAGTGGCTGCCTGTCCCGGGGTGAGACACAGTACACAGGTTTCCACGCCACGATCACGGTATAGGCGGAGCGATCCGCCGAAACCGCCGGCTTCGTCATCGGGATGGGCGGTAACGCACATCAAGCGGCGCATGGCCTGATTGTATCGTGACAGGATCGAGGGCGTGCGGGTGTGGGACGCGGAGACCACAACTTGAGTAAACTGAAGGGATGCATTTGATTTACGGGATCAACTCCGTAGCCGAGGCGCTCAAAGCTCGAGGCGGCAGCTTCGAATACATCAGTGTGGCCAAGGAACGGCACGATCTGCGGCTGCGGCGAGTGATTGAAGAATGCCGGCGAATTGGCTTGCCGGTGCGCTTCATATCACGGGCAGAGCTAGACCGAATGGCTGGGAACGTTGCCCATCAGGGCGTGGTCGCGGTGAGTTCAGCGAAGCAATACAGCGACCTGGATGACGTGATCACGGCCAAGCGCGGAGCCTATTCGCTGCTGCTGGTGCTCGATGGCGTCGAAGACCCGCACAACTTGGGTGCGATTATCCGGACGGCGGACGCGGCCGGAGTAGACGGGCTCATCATTCCGGAGCGCCGGGCCGCTGGTGTTACCGGCACGGTCACGAAAGTTTCCGCAGGAGCGACGGCGCATCTACCTATCGCCAAGGTGACCAACATTGCGCGCACCTTGGAAGACTTAAAGGCCCAGAATATCTGGACCGTCGGACTGGATGAACGCGCTCCCACCACCTACGAGGCGATCGATTACAAGATGAATTGTGCTGTCGTGCTGGGGACCGAAGGCAAGGGATTGCACGACCTGGTCAAGAAGAAATGTGATTTCCTGGTTTCCATCCCCATGCTGGGCAAAGTGTCATCGTTAAACGTCTCGGTTGCGGCGGGAGTGGTGCTCTATGAAATCGTGAGGCAGAGGCGCAGCAAAGGAGCCGTGCAGGTAACGAAATGAAGGTCTTGCGCTGGCTCTGGCCGCTCTGCGTCTTTGGTGTCGCGGTCGCAAGTTCCGCAGCCTTGGACCGGAACGCTTTCACGTTCACGGATTACAAATTAAACGTACGCATCGAGCCGGAGCAGCAGCGCCTCGCGGCGCGCGGAAAGATTGCGCTGCGCAACGATTCTAGCCTGCCTCAAAGAAATGTGGTACTCCAAATTTCTTCCTCGCTGGGCTGGCGGTCCATTCAAGTTGGCGGTAAGCCAGTGCAGTTTGTCTCGCAGACCTACACCTCTGATGTCGACCACACCGGGAGCTTGTCAGAAGCAATTGTCAGCCTGCCTGAGCAAGTTCCACCCAAGGCAGCAGTGGACCTGGACGTCGGCTTCGAAGGCACGATTTCACTCGATGCAACTCGACTGAAACGAATTGGCGTTCCCGACGATGCTGCCCGGCACAGCGACTGGGACCAGATCAGCCCCCGATTCTCGGCGGTGCGCGGAGTCGGATATGTGACCTGGTACCCGATTGCGACCGAGGCCGCGAACCTGTCAGAAGGGAACGGCCTTTTCGAGGTTCTGGCAAAATGGAAGACGCGAGAAAAAGATGCGGGGATGGACCTGGACCTCTGTGTCCAGCAAGAATCGGGCTCCGCGCCGACAATTATGGCAAATGCCGCCGCTCTGGGCCTGAGCGGCGAGGCCTGCATCGAGTACCGGTTCTCGCCCCTGGGCGTAACGGTTCCGACTTTTGTGACGGGTGCCTACGCCAAGCTGGGCAACAAAATGGCAGAAATCCATTACCTCGGCGACCACAGGGCCGCGGCCGAATCCTACGTGAGAGCAGCCGAAACCGCCCTGCCGTTCGTTGCCACATGGTTTGGCGAACCCCGCAGCGCAGCCGAAGTCTTGGAACTACCGGATCCCGGCGCAGCGCCCTTCGAAGCTGGCAGGCTGCTGCTCACCCCTTTTTCCACCGATCAGAAATTTGCAGAGTTGTCTCTCGTGCATGAGCTCACCCACGCGGCTTTTCCTTCGTCGCGGCCATGGATCTACGAAGGCGTGGCTCACCTCGCGCAGGCGCTGTGGAGTGAGCAGCAGACCGGTCGCCAGGGCGCGCTCGATTACATGGGCCTGCATCGGTCCTCTATCGCCGACGCGGAACGGGTGCAGAGATCGCAGGCAAGTCAGCCCCTAGTCACCGCTACCGATGAGGAGTTCTACCGCAGCAAGGCCATGTTTGTCTGGTGGATGCTGCGCGACATGGTGGGCGACTCTGCCTTGAAGCAGGCGCTCAAGGCGTACCGACCTGAAGACGACAAAGATCTTTCCTATACGCAAAAGCTCCTCGAGACCGCGGCGAAACGTGATCTGGGTTGGTTCTTCGATGATTGGGTGTACCAGGATAAGGGGCTGCCCGATTTTCGGATGGTGTCGGTTTATCCTCGAGCTCTAGCGGCGGGCGGGCAGGTGGTGACAGTCGCGGTCGAGAATCTCGGTGCGGCAGGTGCCGAGACGCCCATAACGGTGCGCATGCAGACGGGCGAGGTGACAAAACGGCTGGAAGTACGCGGAAAATCAAAGACCGCGATTCGCATCGAAGTCCCGTCGAAGCCGGAAGAAGTTTTAATAAATGACGGCAGCGTGCCGGAAAGCGATATGAGCAACCACACTGTGAAGATTGAACCCACAAAGTGATTGCCGATTTCCAATTGACGATTTTTACTTTCAAACCGGATACCTCAAGCTAGCTGCTGGCCGTTTGTTGCAACAGTTTTCAATCGACCATCTAAAATCTACAATCTACAATTCTCGGAGGTAGCGCGTCTTGGCCTACATCCAATTTCTTGGCGCAGCAGGCGTAGTCACCGGCTCCAAACACCTGATCAATACTGGTTCGGACACGAGCGGAAAGAGGGGATTGCAGGTTTTAATTGATTGCGGACTATTCCAAGGCCAGAAGGAGTGGCGCGAGCGCAATTGGCAGGATACCCCCGTTTCCGCGAACGAGATTGATGCGGTCATCCTGACGCACGCGCACCTTGACCACTCGGGCTGGATTCCTCGCCTGGTGAAAGCCGGCTTCCAAGGCCCCATCTATGCAACCCCGGCTACCATTGACCTGTGCGGCATTCTGCTGCCCGATTCCGGGCGCCTCCAGGAAGAAGACGCGGAGTTCTACAACAAAAGGAAACAATCCAAGCACACCCCGGCACTGCCGCTTTATACATTCGAGGAAGCCCAGTCCTGCTTACGGTACTTCAAGCCGCTCGAGTTCGATGTCGCAAAACAGCTCAGCCCCGAGCTGTCGTTCCGCTACGTGCGCGCGGCCCATATTCTCGGCTCCTCAATGATAGAAATCACGCTGAATACAGACGGGGTCGCGCGACGCTTGCTGTTCACCGGAGACATTGGACGCGTGCGCAACCACGATGTTGCCCCAGGAAAGGTCGTTCACTCGGGCCCGACCGAAGGCGAGGCCGCCGACCTGGTCGTCATGGAATCCACTTATGGCAACCGAAAGCATCCCACCAGCGACCCGCGTCCTGAACTTGCGTCTTTGATTAAGCAAACCGTTCAACGTGGTGGAAGCGTTATCGTGCCGGCCTTCGCCGTGGAGCGTACCCAGAAGGTTCTGTTCCTGCTGAAGGAGCTGATGGAATCAGGAGAGATCCCAAGAATTCCAGTCTATTGCGACAGCCCGATGGCCATCAATGCGGTGGAAATCTATTTGAAGTATTCGCAGGAGTACAGCGAGGACGCGCGCATTTTGATCCAGAAGTATGGTTCGCCGCTGGAGTGGCCGGCTTACACTTTTGCTTCTACACCGGCGGAATCGAAAAAAATCAACGCCTCGCACTTTCCTTCTATCATCATTTCATCCAGTGGAATGGCGACCGGAGGCCGTATCCTGCATCACCTGGCGCAGCGGCTGCCCGATGCGAAGAACACGGTCATCTTTATCGGCTTTCAAGCGCCGGGAACACGAGGGTTCACCATCAAAAGCGGTGCGCAAACAGTCAAGATTTATGGAGAGGAAGTGCCCATCCGCGCCCAAGTAGCTGCCCTGGAGCAGTTCAGCGACCACGCGGATACCCCCGAGTTACTGCAATGGCTGCATACGTTTTCGACCAAACCAGCCGTGACTTACCTGGTCCACGGCGAGCCGGCAGCGGCATCCGAGTTGCGGAACGCGATGCAGAAGGAACTGGGGTGGAACGTGCAGGTTGCCGAGTGGATGCAGCGAGTGGACGTGAGGTGATTGACGAATTGTCGAATTGACGACGGAGACGCCTCCAATTCGACAATTCGTAAATGCTTCCATTCGTCAATCTAAGGAGTTGCCATGACCGAAGTCGAACTGAAAAAGCATCTTGATGCGGCCGAGAAGAGCCCTACACAGATCGCCGCAGCGGTGTCGGGGCTGCAGGACAATGTGTTGCATTACAAACCTTCGCCAGACAAATGGTGCATTCTCGAAATCCTCGCCCATCTTGCGGATATGGAGATCCTATACGCCTACCGCCTCCGGCAGATGCTGGCCGATAAAAAACCGGTAATCGCCCCCATCGACCAGGATGACTGGGCACGCAACCTGGGCTATATGGAAAGCTCCCCGCCGGAATCGGTCGCGCTGTACGGTCTCAACCGGCATCACAATTTGCGCCTGCTAAGGCGCCTCAAGCCGGCCGATTTGGAGAAATCAGCTTTTCATCCGGAATACAAGCAGGATATGACGGTGGCCGTAATCGTCGAACGGATGGGCGCCCATGGCGCCAACCATTTAGCGCAAATCGAGCGGCTGAAGAAGGAAGCCACGACAAAAAATGCATAGATCCGTCGCTGTGCTTCCAATCAACAGACTCCGAATACAAGGGCGCCTAAGCCGGGAGGCAGCCGCCAAATCGTTACCGACCACCCACTTGGAACCATGCTCAGAAACCGGCTCTTAAAAGCAGCAATGCGGTTGGCCGCCTGCTTCCCCCACCCCGGCTGCGCTATCATACCCTCGCGCACGCTGCCGCTCGTTCATTCCGGTCTTAGCCCGGGCTGCGCGTCGGTCGCTCAGGATGACATCGCACGATGGGCGCTGGTGAAACGGACTAATGCATCCAGTTTCCCGGCGGCGCCACCGGAGTCGATGGACTTAGCAGCCAGGGGAAGCACTTCGGAAAGGTGATTTGCTCTGCCGGCTGCCACTAGGGCAGCCGCGGCATTCAGTAGAACAATATCTCGCCTGGCAGAGCGCTTTCCACCCAGAAGTTCCCGAATGATCGCGGCATTGGCTGCGGCGTCTCCACCCGAAATCTCTTCGATCCGTGCGCGCTTGAAGCCAAACTCCTCGGGCGTGACCTCATAGGAGCGTACAGTTCCCTCACGCACCTCGGCGACGCGCGTCGATGTAGTCACCGTGATTTCGTCCAGCCCATCATTGCCATGGACGACCAAGGCCCGGTGCAGCCCCAACATGCTGAGCGCCTCGGCCAATGTTTCGACCAGTTCCGCCGAATAAACCCCAACTACCTGGGCGGAAGCACGCGCCGGGTTGGTGAGCGGCCCCAGCAAATTGAACACCGTTCGCAACCGGAGTTCGCGCCGTGCCGGTTGCACATACTTCATCGCCGAATGCATGGCGGGAGCAAACAGGAACGCGATCCCTATTTCGTCCAAACAGGCTGCCAGGCGAGCTGGCGGAAGATCGATGTTTACGCCCAGGGCTTCCATGACGTCTGCCGACCCGCACTGTGACGTCACACTGCGATTGCCGTGCTTGGCCACGCGTACGCCCGCCCCCGCCACCACCAGAGCCGTGGCGGTTGAAATGTTGAATGTCCCGCTGGCATCGCCGCCGGTTCCACAGGTGTCAACCAGGGCATCGCGTTCCGTGCCGCTGACGTCCAGGGTAGAATTGCGCCGGATCGGCAGAGGAGCAGCCGCCTGGCGGATGGCCTCGGCGAATCCGACAATCTCCTCCACGGTCTCGCCTTTCATGTGCAGACCGACGAGCAGAGCCGCTATCTGCGCATCCGTGCACCCGCCCGCCAACACCTCCGACATCACTCCGCGGGCCTCTTCGCGCGATAGCGACTGCCGATGGTTTGCGATCCGGTGCAGGACGTCAGTGATCATGGGGAACCCTCAAGGGTAGCATCTCCGGGCAGGCTTGACGCTTGTGACGTCCATCGTTTGCCGTAGGTTCAGCCGTTCTATAGAATCGGGAGTTTGTTGCCCAGAATCCTCAGCCGTAAGCCAGCGCATACCCCAGATAATGAGCAGGAATCATTATGAAAATTCATGAATATCAAGCAAAAGGAATCTTGAAGAAATATGGCGTGGACGTGCCTCGTGGCGAAATGGCTACCTCGCGCGAAGAGGCAGAAGCCGCTGCCAAAAATCTGTTCGCCGCCGGAGCCTCTGGCGTAGTCGTAAAAGCGCAGATCCATGCTGGAGGCCGCGGCAAAGGTGGCGGGGTGAAGATCGCCAAGTCGATGAACGAAGCCGGCGAGATCGCGGCCAAGATGCTGGGCATGAAGCTGGTGACGCATCAGACCGGCCCCGAAGGCCGCATCGTGCGCCGCTTGCTCATCGAAGAGACGCTTCACATCGAGAAGGAGCTGTATTTAGGCATTCTCGTGGATCGCGCCGAGGCCAAGCCGGTGTTCATGGCGTCGGCGGCCGGGGGAATGGAAATCGAGCAAGTCGCCGCCGAGAATCCCAATGCCATTCTGAAGCAGCATATCGACCCGGGCATGGGCCTGGAGCCGTTCCAGGCACGGAAGATTGCATTTCAGCTAGGGCTCAAGCCACAACAGATCAACCCGGCAGTGCAGTTTCTGACTGGCCTCTATCGCGCCTTCCTCGATACCGACGCTTCGCTGGTAGAAATCAATCCTTTTATCGCCTGCACGGATGGGCGCCTGTTCGCGCTCGACGCCAAGATCAATTTCGATGACAATGCGCTCTTCCGCCATTCCGATATTCGCGAGCTGCGCGACATCACCGAAGAAGATCCGCTGGAGGTCGAAGCCTCGAAATACAGTCTGAATTACATCAAGCTGGACGGCAACGTCGGCTGCATGGTGAACGGCGCCGGCCTGGCCATGGCCACCATGGACATCATCAAATATGCCGGCGGCATGCCTGCAGATTTCCTCGACGTGGGTGGCGGAGCCAACGCCGAGCAGGTTACGCACGCCTTTGAAATTCTGCTCAGCGATAAGAATGTGAAGGCGGTACTCATTAATATTTTTGGCGGCATCCTTCGCGTTGACACGCTGGCGACCGGGGTCGTTGCAGCGGCCAAGAAGACGAACATTCAGCTGCCGATTGTGCTGCGGCTGGAAGGCACGAATGTTGAGGCTGGCCGGGAGATCCTGAAGCAATCAGAACTTAACTTCACCGTGGCCGAGACGATGAAGGACGCCGCCGAAAAGGTGGTAGCGGCAGCGAGGGCATAGTTTCAAGGCAGAGACGCCTCGTGCGGCGTCGGGATTCGTAATCGGGATTCGTAATTCACCAAGAAGAGAACTTTCAAAGAGAGTCATCATGGCAATACTGGCTGATAAGAACGCGCGATTGATTGTGCAAGGTCTGACCGGGCGAGAAGGCACCTTCCACGCCAAGGCCTGTGCCGATTATGGAACGAAAGTTGTCGGCGGCGTCACTCCCGGTAAGGGCGGAAGCACGCACGAGGGCTGGCCTATCTTCAACAGTGTCCAGGAAGCCGTGGACAAGACCGGAGCCAACGCCAGCGTCATTTTTGTTCCGCCACCATTTGCCGCCGACGCCATCATGGAAGCGGCGGATGCCGAGGTCGAGCTCATCGTGTGCATCACCGAAGGCATTCCCACGCTGGACATGGTCCGCGCCTGGGAGTTTCTGCAAAACCGTCGTTCGCGCCTGATCGGACCGAACTGTCCGGGGATCATCTCCCCCGGCAAGTGCAAGATTGGCATCATGCCCGGACACATTCACCGCGAAGGCTCGGTCGGAATTGTCTCGCGTTCTGGCACGCTGACCTACGAAGCGGTATACCAACTCACTACGCGCGGGATCGGCCAGTCGACTGCGATCGGCATCGGAGGCGATCCAATCATCGGCACGAACTTTGTGGACGCGCTCGAGTTGTTCAATCGCGATCACCAAACCGAAGTTGTGGTGATGATCGGAGAAATCGGCGGTGACGCTGAGGAGGCTGCGGCCGACTACATCAGATCTCACATGAAAAAACCAGTCGTCGGCTTTATTGCCGGACAGACCGCGCCGCCGGGCCGGCGCATGGGACATGCCGGCGCCATCATCTCGGGAGGAAAAGGCACCGCCGCGGAAAAGATCAAGGCCATGGAAGCAGCCGGAATCCGTGTCGCCAAAACGCCCGCCGCAATCGGCGAAGCTGTAGTCGCAGCTATGGGTGTAGCAGTGCGAGTTTAGTCGCAGCCACCTGCTTTACCTTGCCAGTAGCCAACGACCAGCGACCAAGGACAAAAGCCAGAATGAAGACCCTGCAACGCACTCTTACTATTGTTAAGCCCGACGCAGTTCGCAAGAACGCGGTCGGAGACATCATTGAACAGTTCGAAAAAAACAGCTTCCGCATTCTGGCGATGAAGATGCTGGAAATTAACAAGCATCAGGCCGAGCAGTTCTATGCGGTACACGCGAGCCGGCCTTTCTATCACTCGCTGACCGAATTCATGTCCAGTGGCCCCATCGTGGTGCTGGCGCTGGAAAAGGAAAACGCCATCGCCGACCTGCGCGAGTTGATGGGAGCAACCAATCCCGCTGGCGCCAAGGAAGGCACGATCCGCAAGAAGTGGGGAAGCAGCATCGAGCACAACGCGATTCACGGCTCCGACGCCGACGATACCGCGCGATTCGAGCTGAGTTATTTCTTTGCCGGGTACGAGCTGGCAAAGTGAGTTCGGAATAAGTTCTCAAGTCGTTCTCAGTTGCCGGTTCCCAGTTTTCAGCTTCTGCGGCTCCAAAGTTCGTATTCCCTTTGGAAGCATAATCAGGAGGGCTGGTCTTCGTTGTCGACCACGCGAACTGAACTCACGGCTGAGAACTAAAAACGAAAAACGAAGAACGGAGAGCGGTTCCTATGCCGATGGTTCAAGTAACCATGCTCGAAGGCCGCACGACCGAACAGAAACGCAAGCTCGCAAAGCGCATTACTGACGCCTTGGTGGAAGAAGCGGCCGCCCGCCGCGAGGCCATCGTTATTGCGTTTCACGATGTAACTAAGGAGAGTTACGCGTCAGGCGGAGTGCTGATGGCCGACAAAGGGAAATAACCGTGTGGCGCAGGTCTGACTCAGGCAGGCCGGACAGAAGACCCGGCTTAGTGACAACCTACCCCAACGGTTCGTACAGATGCCCTTCCACTCGGTCCGCGATCTTCGGCAATTCCTTGCGAGCAAACTGCAGAAAATGAGACGCCGCGCGATGGGCTTCGAGCGCGGCGTCGTCTTTGTATTGTTCGTAAATGAAGAAGCGCCGCGGTTCGGTTTTATGGCGATGCACCTGGTAGGTGACGCAGCCCGGCTCCTTGCGCGATTCTTCCGTCAATTGGGTAAACAACTTTGCCACTTCCGCTTCGTGTCCTAACTTTGCCATCCACGTCACGGCCAACACAACCATCGCTCCGTTCGCTCCTTGGTTAGCTCCGCGCCTGCGCCCTGGTCCTCTGACGCGCTGCTACTTTTAGTTCGGCTGCGAATTCATCGACGCAGATAGTCTGATCGCGATCCGGGCCAGTGGAGACCATGCCCACCTTCGCGCCGGTCTCTTTCTCGACGAACTTGAGATACTCACGCGCCGCCTTGGGTAATTTCTCCAGCTTAGTGATTCCCTGAGTCGAAGTCCCCCAGCCCGGCATCTTCCCATAGACGGGCTGGGTCCTGGCATACCCACTGTCTTGTGCGGGTATGTCCCACGTCTTCTTACCATCGATTTTGTAGCCGGTGCAGACTGGAATCTCCGCAAGCTCGTCGAGCACGTCCAGCTTGGTGACGACCAGCCAGGAAATTCCGTTAATCATGACAGCGTAGCGCAGCAGTGGCAAGTCGAGCCATCCGCAGCGCCGTGGGCGCCCGGTCACAGCTCCGAATTCGTTGCCGCGGGCCCGCAGCTGATCGCCCATTTTGTCGCGAGCTTCGCTGGGAAACGGCCCTTCGCCAACCCGTGTGCAGTAAGCCTTGCTCACGCCAACAACGGTGTCGATGCTCGTAGGTGCAACCCCAGTTCCGGTCACCGCTCCGCCGGAAGTCGCGCTGGATGAGGTGACAAATGGGTAAGTGCCGTGGTCGATATCGAGCATGGTGCCCTGCGCCCCTTCGAACATCACAGACTCGCCCGCCAGGAGCGCCTTGTTCAGCAGCGCAGCGGTATCGCAAACCAAGGGCTTGATTTGCTCAGAAGCCTGGGCGTATTCCTGATACATTTTGTCCGCGTCAAGCGGCTCTGAATTGAACAAGGAGTGCGCGATCATGTTTTTCTCGCGGCACGCATTTTCTATGTGCGTCTTGAGCAGCTTGAGATCGAGCAGATCGGCCACGCGTAAGCCGCGACGCCCCATCTTGTCTTCGTAAGCGGGACCAATACCCCGCGAGGTGGTGCCGATCTTCACGCGGCCGGGAGCATTCTCGGCCGCCAATTCGATCATCCGGTGATAAGGCAGGATCACGTGAGCCCGATTGCTGACGAACAGGTTGCCATCAATATCTATTCCGGCAGCTCGAAGGTTCCCGACCTCTTTCAACAGTGCCATGGGATCCAGCACAACTCCGTTACCTATGACCCCGCGGCAACCCGGCCGTAGCACGCCTGAAGGCACCAGTTGCAAGATGAATTTCTTTCCATCGATGATGACGGTATGGCCGGCATTGTGTCCGCCGGCATAGCGGGCAACAACCGGGAAGCTTTCCGAGAGCACATCGACAATTTTGCCTTTGCCCTCGTCGCCCCATTGCGCGCCTACGATGACCGCAGTCTTACCTCGTTTCAAAGCCAACTCCGTGGGGAAAAATGGCGGCCGCCCCCGGCCGCATTGCGGGGTCGCACACACTCTTGCCCCCGGCCGAAAATCGCAGAATTACTGGGATAAAAGCGGGAACGGTGTGTACGAGACATCATAACGTGAGACGGTGCGGGCGGGCAATCGGTCACCCATCTTCGGTCGTTAGTCCTTGGTCGGGGACCAGTGTCATCCAGGCGGGGGGCTGACCACTAACGTCCTGCGACTATAGACTGTTCTGTCATGCCCGAGCTTCCCGAAGTCGAAACCATTGCGCGCGGTCTGGCTAAGCGGGTTACCGGAGACGTGATTGAGTCGGTGTGGCTGGGATCGAAGCCGGAGCCCCTGAAATGTCCGGCCAAGGATATAGCTGCGACGCTCGAGCACGCCCGCATCGCAGCCGTGCGAAGGATGGGCAAGCACATCGTATTTGATCTCGAGCGCGGGAAGCGCACCGGAAAGGGTGGGGACGAGGCTTCGACCCGTCCAGCGCGGGTCAAAGATCGGCGCCCACCTGTTACTGGGGCACAGTGGATTGTCCACCTGGGCATGACCGGGCAATTGCTGTTCTGTTCCCCTGCTGCTGACGTCAAGCGGCACACCCACGCCATTGTGAAGTTGGCATCCGGAAACGAGCTGCATTTCGTCGATCCGCGTCGCTTCGGTCGGCTCAGCGTG
>Ga0209804_1000341_pt1 | contig 40020 bp, 34 predicted proteins | sample GraSoiAngelo_139_FD_185896 | JGI IMG/M metagenome (GOLD analysis project Ga0209804, IMG submission 185896) | Grasslands soil microbial communities from the Angelo Coastal Reserve, California, USA - 14_0929_12_20cm (SPAdes) (version 2) | ecosystem: Environmental > Terrestrial > Soil > Grasslands ... | reverse complement strand
GCGGCTGCGGGCGCCTCTCCCCAAATCGCTTTGATTTGAGCCAGCTCGAGTGGTGTGGCCGGTGAGCTCAGCCTGCGCCGCGGCACGTCCCACCACCGCGTTCAATTCGCCGGCCTCGGAAAACTGTTGCTCCCGACACTGAAGCGCTACTTCTAATCGCGTATCATGGGGCAGGGATGTCTTAGCCTCTGCCCTACTTCTATGTCCAGGATTCTCGGCATAAGCCCAGGGTGTTTCCTCGTGCTTGCACTCCTGAGCGAGATCTCCCTTGCGCAAAACTCCAAACCCTCCACCGCCGACCCTGCAGCTTCGGCGCAGAAGGGTATTACTCTGGCCGAAAGCGGCCACTGCCGCCAAGCGCTACCAGTCTTGAAGAAATCGGCACTACTTGTAGCCGACAAAAATCTCAAGCTCAAGGCTGGTCTAGCGACTGTGCGCTGCGCCATAACTTCCGACAACCGCGATGCCGCTTTGGCCGCTCTCCAGTGGTTGAACCGTGAGTTCCCGACCAGTCCGGAGGTGCTCTATGTGTCAACCCATGCTTATTCGGATCTGTCCACTCGGGCAGCACAGGAACTGGCCCGCACAGCACCGCATTCCTACCAAGCGCACGAACTGAATGCTGAGGCCCTTGAGATTCAGGGGAAATGGGACCAGGCGCAAAAGGAGTATGAGGCGGTTCTAAAGCAAAATCCGGAAGTGCCGGGAATTCATTTCCGTCTTGGCCGGCTTCTTCTGTCCAAGCCCAATCCAGGGGCGGACGTCGCTGAGCAGGCGAAGAAAGAATTTGTAGAAGAGCTCAGGATTGAGCCGCGTAATGCGGGCGCGGAATATATTCTCGGAGAACTCGCCCGCGAGAACCAACAATGGGACGAAGCTGTCGAGCACCTCTCACGTGCTGCCAAGCTCGATGTCAGCTTCGGCGATGCCTACCTTGGTCTAGGCCAATCCCTGATTTCCATGAAGAAGTTTTCCGCAGCCATTGAGCCGCTGGAAACTGCGGTCAGGCTTGAGCCTCAGAATCCCGCTGCGCATTATAATCTCGCCACCGCTTACAGCCGTACCGGACGCAAGCAGGATGCAGAGAAGGAATTCGCCATTCATCGTCAAATGACGCAGAAAGAACCTCAGGACGCTCCGCAGTGAATGGATGCTTTACCCGCCGTCACTTTCTATGCGGCCTTGTCGGCACCGCCGGCGCTCTGGGATTGCATCAGATTGCCGGCGCTCTCCCCGCTTTCGCCTATCCGTTTGAAGAAGTTCCGCCGACGGTGAGCGGCATCACGTGGAAACATACCGCCGGCAAGTCTCTCGAGAAGTATTTGCCTGAAACCACAGGGCCGGGCTGCGCGTTTCTCGACTACGACAAAGATGGCTGGATGGATATTTACCTAGTGAATAGCGGCAAATGCGATTTCTACAGTCCCAATCCGCCTCTGCGCAATGGTCTCTACCGCAACAACCGTAACGGTACCTTCAGTGATGTAACCGGCAAGGCTGGTGTAGCCGCCGGAGGCTACGGCCAGGGAGTCGCCGTAGGCGATTACGACGGCGATGGATTCCCCGATCTCTACGTTACCCAGTACGGGCACAACATTCTTTATCACAACAACGGAGACGGCACTTTCACTGACGTCACGGAAAAAGCGGGCTTAGCTGCACCCGGCTGGTCCTCCAGCGCCGTGTGGTTCGATTACGACAATGACGGCCGCTTGGACTTGTTCGTCTGTCAGTTCGTCGAGTTCTCCAAGGAGAAGAGTAAGGACTGCCGTTCCGGCGAAGATGCCAAGCGCGGATACTGCATTCCGCATCTTTACAAGCCAACTGCGAGCTGGCTGTTTCACAATAATGGAGACGGGACATTCACCGACGTCGGCAAGCAGGTCGGAATTGCCGGTCCGCGCGGCAAGGCGTGGGGCGCAGTAGCAGCGGACTTCAATAATGACGGCCGCATGGACCTGTTCGTCGCTAATGATACGGTGCGAAACTTCTTGTTCATGAACCGCGGAAATCGATTTGACGAGATTGGCGAACAGGCAGGCGTTGCTTACGGCGCTGACGGGCGACCTCGCTCCGGTATGGGTGCTGATGCGGCCGATTTCAACCAGGACGGCTGGGTGGACCTATTCGTACCTCGCTCCGGTATGGGTGCTGATGCGGCCGATTTCAACCAGGACGGCTGGGTGGACCTATTCGTTGCCAACATCGATCATGAAATGTATTCCCTCTACCAGAACAATCACGACGAAACCTTCGACGATGTTGCCCTGCAACACGGCATCGGTCAAGCGACGCGCTTGATGAGCGGCTGGGGACTGAAATTCTTCGATTATGACAACGACGGGAACCTGGATCTGTTTCTCGCCAATGGCAACCCGGACGACCTGATCGAGTCGCTTCATCCCGGGGTCAGTTACCGCGAGCCGGCTTTGCTCTTTCACAATACCGGTACGCGCCTCGAAAACATAAGTGCCACGAGCGGTCCGTTCTTCAGCAAGCCGCTTTCCGCACGCGGCATGGCAATCGGTGATTTTGACAATGATGGCGCAAGCGACGTGCTGATATCCGTAAATGACGACAATCCCGTGCTTCTGCGCAACACAATTGGCGCCCAAAATCACTGGCTGGGAATCACGCTGGTGGGAAGAAAATCGAACCCCGATGGGGTGGGGGCCCGGATTACGTATCAAAGCGGAGATCTCATCCGCACCTTAACGAAGGTCGGCGGCGGTAGTTATCTCTCTTCGCATGATCCGCGTGTTCTGCTGGGATTGAGCAACCGGCAACGGATCGACTGGGTCGAAATACGTTGGCCTAAACCGAGCGGATTGGTTCAACGCGTTACCAATTTGCCTATCGACCGGTACATCACCATCGTTGAAGGAGAACAGAAGTGGAAGTAAAACATGCCTTCGTCGACGATTGATGACGGGGTAAAAGTGCGGATCCGTTTGGGTGCACGCTCAGACTTGTAAGTTCCGACAAGAAACAAGATCACAGAGCACCCTACCGGGCACTGAAACCGGTCCGCGATATTGAAAGTCTCGAGGATGATTTAGAAATTAGGAGTTGCCCGCTCCTTATCCAAAGCCGTCGCCCGCGGTGCTGCGTCCCTCCAAGTGATATTCTTCCCACTGAAGATGAGAAATTAAGTGTTGTAACTATAACTAGGCTGGTGGCAAGCGACGGACCGCTTCGAAAAAAATTCTTCTCTTTGGTTGCTTCGTGTCTTGCGGCCTGTTCTGTTCTAGTATGCCAGCGCTCGAGGTCGAATCTACGTTGAAGTGTTGGCGGCGAAAGGTATTAAGCAAGCTGGAGGGTACTAGATGAATCTCGATTATTTGGGGACTTCGGAATCGACCAGGGGAGAAATCCGACTTTTGTCGCGAATGCCTTTGCCTTCGAGGATGGTATAGATGAAATCGGCAGGAATATCGTGAAGAGTGTCCGTCTTGCCGCTTGGCCAAGCGATAGCCACCACGCTCATCTTTGCTTCCGCCCCTAATCCAAAATGCAAGCGCAGGTCGTTTTGCGAGAGATAGCTTCCGCCGCTCCGAACCTCGCTAAATTGCACCAGCTTGCCGGAATTCACCGTCACTCGTGCGCCAATACCCAGTCGGTTGCTTTGCGTGCCCACCAGTTTAAATAACACCCGATGGTTGCCGTTCTGGCAGTGATTCAGCAGCAGCGAAGGCGGTTCACCGACGTTCAGCACCACAATATCGAGGCAACCATCATTGCTGATGTCGCCGAACGCGGCACCGCGCCGCGAGGCCAGGGGCATAGCGGTAAGACCAGCCGCAGCCGAGACTTCCTCAAAGGTTCCATCACGTCGGTTGCGGAACAGCAACATCGGCTGGCGATAGTGAGCTTCCCCGGGGAGGGAGTCGACTTGGGGATAAACGTGTCCGTTGGCCACGAAAATGTCCAGCCAACCGGAATTGTCCATATCGGAAAAAGCCGTTCCCCAGCCGACATAAGGATAGGTGGTTTTCGCGATGTGGGAAGTTCCGGTGACGTCGACGAACCCTTGCCGCCCAAGATTGCGATACAGCGTATCCGATTGGTTGACAAAATTGGTGACCATCATGTCGAGACGGCCATCATGATCGTAGTCGCCCCAATCGACACCCATGGATCCCTGCTGCATGCCGTCGACACCTACGGCGATCCCTTGTACCAAACCTTCTTCCTCAAATGTTCCATCACGCCGGTTGTGGTAGAGAAAGTTTGGCCCGGCATCGTTGGCCACGTAAAGATCGGGCCAACCATCGTTGTCGTAGTCTCCCCACACCGCACCCAACCCGTAATAATGATCGGGATCGTCCACGCCGGCTTTTTTGGAAACTTCTTCAAAAGTGCCGTCTCCGCGATTGTGAAATAAGAGATCCGATTCGCCCGCCATTCCCCACGGGCCGCATTGCACCAATAGTCCCCGGTAGCGGCAGAATTTCGCATCACTGCCGGGCGCGGGCAACTTGCTCATATCTACGTGGACGTAGCGGGAGACGAACAGGTCCACGTAACCGTCTCGGTCATAGTCGGCCCATGCCGCGCCGGTGCTGAAGGCGCCTCCCGCCACACCGGCCTTCTCGGTTACATCTTCGAATTTGCAATTGCCGAGATTGCGATAGAGGGCATTGCCGCCGTAGCCGGTTACGTAAATGTCGGGTAAGCCGTCGTTGTCGTAGTCGGCGACAGCTATACCCATGCCCCAACCTTTGCGGGTTAGGCCTGCCTGCTTGGTGATGTCCGTGAATTTGAGGCGGGCATCCTGGTGGTAGAGCGTGATCATCAGGTCGCCGCCGTTCTCGCGATAGCGATCTACGGTTGAGCCATTGACCGTGAGGATGTCGAGCTTCCCATCATTATCGCAATCAATCAGACCAACACCTCCGCTCATGGACTCGACGATGTAGCGTTTTTCCGGAGAGGAGATATGCGCTACCGAAAGACCCGCCTGGGCAGCCATGTCCTCGAAGTGGGGCACCGCAGGGTGAGGAGGAGTCTTTTGCCCTAAGACCGGAACGATAAGCAGAAAACCCAGGGCTACCAGAGTGGATTTACACATGGGACCGGCGGTGATTATAGCTTTTTGAGCGAATTAGAGAATCCGCCGACAAGAAACCTACTCGGGCTCTTTCGTTAACTCCGGGCTAGGTATGTCACCGCTGAGCTCTCTCCCTCTTCTTTCGCGCGCCGCATTCATCATGCGAGTATAGGTGTTGAACTCGGCTTTGGCTCTTTGCCGTTGCCCCATTCGCTGCAGCACCTGTCCCCGCAGATAGTGCACCGTGTAATTGTCCGGACTGATTTTCTCGACCTGATCGAGCGCGCTCAGGGCCTCGGAGTTCTGGCCCCGCTTCTGATAAATTTTCGCCAGCCCCAGCTGAGATGTAACCAGGTGGGGATCCAGGCGCAATGCCTGGTGAAAGTTGATTTCTGCTTCCGCATCCTTTTCCTCGAGTGCATCTACAGTTCCCAACTTGTCATAACTGAACGCGACATCGGGCTCGACCGCAATGTCTTGCCTGAACTCCTGCGCAGCCTGTTCATAATCCTGCTTGTCGAGGTAAGCGAGACCCATGTTGAAATGTAAAAAAGGAAGCTTGGAATCTCCTTTGGCTGCCAGTGCAAATTCGGCAAGAGCTTTATCATCTTCCGTATTATTCAAGTGAGCCTTGCCCATGAGCAGATGAAATTCGGGCGTATCCTGCCCGATCTCGGCGAGGCGCGAGAGCGCACGCTCATCAACTTCCGTGCGGGCGGCCTTGTGCGCCGCAATGCCCAGCACATATAGGTAATTCATATTCAGCGACTGTTCTCCCCAGAGGGGCAAAAGGATTTCCACTGCCTCCGTCCAGCGCTCGTTAAAAAAATAGCAGAGTCCCAACAGATAGCGCGCCTGTGTCGAATTTGGCGCATCGCGAAGCACAGATTCAAAAGGCGCGATCGCCGATCGGAAGTCATTCTGACGGTAATAGACGAGCCCAATGTTCAGCCGAATACCAACAACGGCCGGCGCCAGGCGATCCGCCTTGCCCAGCATTCGCAGCGCCTGATCCCATTGCTTGCGGCGCATGTAGACAACGCCTAAGTTCGCATAAGCCCCGGCAGAGTGTGGATCGATTGCCAGGACTCTCCAGAAGTTCTGTTCCGCCCGGTTGAGATCGCCGTTGCGAAGAGCGGTTTCACCAGTGATGAATAGTTGTTCGGCGGTTGGAGTTGTTTCCGGTGCGCCATAGCCAGCGCGGGTTTGCCAGGTATTGGGCGTTTGAGCGAAGGTCGTCCCGGGCGCCAGGCGGGTGACTATCAGAACTATTAGGCAGAACGAGAGAATCCGACTTCGCAGGAGATCCCCAAGTTGACGCCGCTTACCCAATGTTGTAGTGTCCGCCAGTAGCAGGATATCAAGCTGCTCCGGTCTTCGAATCCACCGCGAGGGCCCACTACTCATGTTGTCGCCTGCAACCCAAGCGGGCGGAGAGGAGTTGGGTTTGCAAGAGCCTGAGGATTCGCAGCCATCTTGCGATAGACTACCCTCCGTTCCAGACCACGCCACTGGGGGGCCCCTCCGATTGAAATCTTCCATGGTAACCATTAGGGACGTGGCCAAGGCGAGTGGGTTCTCGTCTACAACTGTCTCCATTGTCCTGAATAACGCCCCGCTGGCACGCTACATCCCGCCTATCACCAAAAAGAAAATCGAAACCGCCGCCAAGAAGTTAGGGTACCGCCCCAACTTGTTTGCCCGCTCGCTCCGCAGCAAGCGAAGCCACACGGTCGGAGTCATGGTTTTTGACATGACCGACCCTTACTGCACGCGGATCCTGCGGGGTATCGAAAACTCTCTCTATCAGTCCAATTTCCTGCCTCTCTTGACCGACGTTCACAACGAGCGCAGCCGCTTTGAGCGTTACCTGGAAATGATGTTGGACCGTCGGATCGAGGGCCTCGTGATTCTTGCCAACTGGCTGTTCCTGGACATCAACCTGATCGCCGACCTGGGGAAGAGCAGCATTCCCACCGCCCTGATCGGCTGTGAGCTTCGTACGCATTCGGTCAGCTCGGTGACAGTCGACAACGAGTTAGGCGGACGGGTGGCTATGGACCACCTCTACTCTCTAGGCCACCGGAAGATTGCGTTCATCCGGGGCCCCAAATCGCTTTCTGACAGCTCTCCGCGATGGAAGGCCGTGCATTCTTTTGCCCACTCCAAAGGGCTCGATCTGGACTCGCGCCTGATCCTGGACTTACCGGAATCCCGGGAACCGATTTCGAGCTTTGACGCGGGATACAAATTAACGGAGGAATTAATCAAGCGCCGCCGGTCGTTCACAGCAATCATGGCATTCGATGACATGACAGCCTTTGGAGCGATTCGTGCATTGTCGAAGGCCGAGATCCATGTACCCGAGCAATGCTCGGTGATCGGATTTGACGACGTAGTGCCAGCGGCCCTTTATACGCCTTCCCTGACCACGGTCCGGCAGCCGATGGAAGCCATGGGCTCGCTCGCAGTGAGTATTGTCGTGGACGGCATCAACTCGGTGCTGGAAAATAGGGAAGTGGCTGCGGTACATCACCAAGTGGCCCCGGAACTGGTTGTGCGCGAGTCGACGCGGAGTTTGTAAAGCCAGTTATCGGTTTTCACAGCAGGATTCCCGTTTTTCATAGATAGCTGCGCCAGCATTTTTTCCTTGACAGCGGAAATCAACTGAGAGCAGTATTCATACGTTTTAATGAAAGCTTTCCATCAATCGAAGCAGCCTAGCATGTAACGCGCTGCCGTGGAAGCTGAGAGGCGCTTGTCCGTAGGGGTGCGGACCGCGTTCAAATCTTGCTTTCGACTTCACTCAGGTCGCCGGTTGCTGGGAAACCGCGATGACGTCATGAACGCCTCCACGGAGGCGAGGGGGTATTCAGCCATGAAGATTCGTTTCATGCGTTGCTTTGTGTTCCTCATGCTAGCGATTCTTCCTCTGAGCGTGTTTGCCCAGACCACTGGTCAGATTACGGGAACGGTGCGCGACAACACGGGTGCGGTAGTAAACGGCGCAAAAGTCACGATTCGTGACACAGCCAAGGGGGTTGACCGCCAGACCACGTCGAATACTGACGGCGAGTACCTGGTCTCAGGCCTTAGTGCCGGTTCCTACGACGTCAGTGTTACGGCTGCGGGATTCAAGACCTTCCAGGCTAAAGGCGTGAAGCTCGACGTTGGTCAGAAGACGCGCGTTGATGTCCCCCTGACGGTGGGTGCGACTAACACCGAAGTCTTGGTAACCGGCCAAAGCGTTGCCCAAGTGGAGACGCAATCCTCGGATCTCTCGGGCATCGTAACGGGGAAAGAAATCACGCAGTTGGAACTGAACGGTCGAAACTTCACGCAACTTGTCACGCTTGTGCCAGGCGTCAGCAACCAGACTGGGCAAGATGAAGGAACGGTTGGGGTGTACGGTAACGTGGGTTTCAGCATGAACGGAGGCCGCCTCGAGTACAACAACTGGGAACTGGACGGCGGCGACAATATGGATAACGGCAGCAACACAACCTTGAACGTCTATCCGAGTTTGGAGGCAATCGGCGAGTTCAAGGTTCTTACTTCCAATTACGGCGCGCAGTATGGCCGGAATGGTTCCGGAACCGTCGAGGTTGAAACCAAGTCAGGGACGAACACTTTTCATGGGAACGTCTACGAGTTCAATCGGAACGATGCCTACAACGCGCGCAATTTCTTCAACCGGGCGCCCGATCCCAAGGCCGGATACAAGAAGAATGACTATGGCTATACGATCGGCGGTCCGGTGTTCATTCCTCATGTTTACAACGCCGACAAGCAGAAGACATTCTTCTTCTGGTCGGAAGAATGGCGAAAAGATCGCGTGCCCGGGCAAACCTTTAACCTAGCTGTTCCCTCGATCGCCAACCGGAATGGTGATTTCAGCGATCTTTGCTCTGATCCCACTAGTCTAGACTGTCCCCATTTGCCGGGTAACCCCGGTATGCCATTTCCGGGTAACCAGGTTTCCTTCAATCCGAATGATCCCAATGTGCAGGCGCTCCTGGCGATGATTCCGGAGCCCAACGCGGTGGGGCCGGATGGAGTTACGCCATTCTTCAACGCTTCCCCAGTTCAGCCTACCGACTGGCGCGAGGAACTCATCCGTGTTGATCACAACCTCAGCTCCCAGCATCGCCTAACCTTCCGCTACATCCACGATTCATGGAACACGGTGACTGCGGTTCCTTTGTGGACCAACGCAGGAAGTTTTCCGACCATTGGGACGAATTTCAAAGGTCCCGGCATCAGTCTGGTCACCCGCCTGACCTCAAGCTTCACCCCGACATTGCTGAACGAATTCGTCTTCAGCTACACGACCGACCACATTGTGTTGAATAACACAGGCGCCTGGAAGCGTCCTTCCAACACTACCTTCGGCAGCCTGTTTCCGGGCCTGACAACCGATATCCTGCCGGGGATAAACCTGACCTCAGCGGGTGCGGCTTACGGCGGCAATTTCGGGGAAGATCCCGGTTACATTCCTAACGGCCTCTACAACTCGAACCCTACCTATACCTACCGCGACAACATCACCAGAATCGTAGGCAAACACAATCTCCAATTCGGGGCTTATTTCGTGGCTGCGCAAAAGAACGAATTGGGCGGTGAACTGGCTGCGGGCTCTATTCCCGGTTACTTGACCTTCGATGCCACCACCAAGAACTCTGCTACTACCGGCAATCCGCTTGCCGACTTGCTGACAGGAAATATCTACAGCTTTGGCCAACAGGACAAGCGAATCAAGTATTACAACCGCTACAAGATTCTTGAACCTTATTTCCAGGACGACTGGCACGCGAGCAGTCACTTAACCCTCAATCTCGGTTTGCGGGTAAGCCTGTTCGGAACCTACCGTGAGAAGCTTCATCAAGCCTTCAATTTCGATCCTGCCCATTATGTGCCTGGCCAGACCGTCACAAACGCGGGCGGTGTCAGTGGTCTCACGGCCAACGGTCTACCGGCTTCGGTTACTAACCTGCCCAATGGAATTGTTCAATGCGGGGTAACGACCGGGGTGCCGGAAGGCTGCATGAAGGGGCATCTATTCAACCCTGCGCCGCGCGTCGGTTTCGCGTGGGACCCCAGGGGGAATGGGAAGACCGCAATACGTGGCGGTTACGGAATCTTTTTCGAGCACACCAACGGCAACGAAGCCAACACCGAGTCTCTGGAGAACTCTCCTCCACTAGCCACTACTGAACAACAACTCAATATCAACGGGTATAGCAATATCGGGGTTGGCAACAATCCTAACACCCAAACTGTATTCCCGCTCGGGGTTGTCGCAATTCCCACCAAGGCAATCTGGCCATACATGCAGCAGTGGCACCTGGATATCCAGCATGAGGTGCTGAGGAATACTGTGCTGACAGCATCCTATGTGGGTAGTAAGGGTACGCATCTGACTCGCATCAGTGACCTGAATCAGCTGGCACCGACGCCGCTCTCCCAGAACCCCTACACTCCTGGTGAATTCATCGACACAGAATCGACGTCGCCAACCTTTAACACGGATTGCAAGCTGATGACCGTTAACGGAGTCCCGGTCACCGGGCAGGTGGCTACTAACGTGGCTGTTGCGGCGTGTGGCGCAAGCCCGGACCTCTATCGCACATATCAGGGATACACCAGTATCAACCATCTGGAAGATAGGGCCTCCTCTATTTACCACGCGTTCCAGCTATCGGGGCGGAGACAGGTCGGTGGACTGCAAATGGCCTTGGCGTACACCTATAGCCACTCGATTGACGATTCCTCCAGTCGCCAGGACGGCAATCTGGTTAACGCTTTTGATCCCCTGGCGAACCGAGCAAGCTCCAATTTCGATCAACGGCATATCTTCAATTTCAGCTACGTTTGGGACCTACCATTCTTTATGAACCCGGGTCTGACACACAAAGTGCTCGGAGGCTGGCAGTATTCGGGAATTGTCAGCTTCAGTTCCGGGTCACCCTTCACTGTTACCGCTGGAGTGGATAGCGCAGGTGTCGGAAATGGGATTACATCCACCACGGCCTATGCTGACAAGGTAGGAGACCCGAACACCAATATCCCGTCTGCTCCGGGCGTTCTCCAACTCTACAATCCCAATGCCTTTGCTCCGCCGCGTCCGCTGACATTCGGTAATGCCGGCAGAAACTCACTCGATAACCCGAACCGCACTAATTTCGATATGGCGATCTTCAAACACTTCGCCGTAGCGGAGCGCGCCAGCTTCGAATTTCGAGCGGAAGCATTTAATGTTTTTAATCACACCCAATTTGGGTACGTCAACGGTGACGGCGGCTCCGCCGCTTCGAATAGCTCCAACTTGAATTCGGGTACAGCCGACGTCACGGGTGGCAACTTTCTCCAAGTGCTGACCGCCCACAATCCCCGCATCCTGCAACTCGGTCTGAAGTTCATCTTCTAAGCCTGTGGTGGAACGGGCTTAGACGCAGAATCCTGGTCTCCTTCGGGGGGCCAGGATTTGTTGGTGCGCGGGTGTATGTTCGGCACTAACGGGTTGAAGGTCGGAAGCGCCGGGAGACCAGCAAAGCATGAATGAACGAGTCACACCGTGAAGGAATAGCGAACCACACTGGCTTCGAGTCATCCGGCGGGCCCCCCGCGAGGGGCCGGCTGGAGCGTTGAGAGGAGAAAGTACGGGCCGGGATATCGAGCCGCGAAAAACCCATGCCTCGGGACACCGACGCTCTGACTTTATGCGATCCTGCCTTCGCCCGGGGGAGCAGCAGCTTGAAGGTGACGGTCGGGACTGTGAAGAAATCCATGGCAGCAACAGTGGCGGATGATTGCGAACAAAGGCCAGCCAGCGCCGGACGAGTTCTGGATTTCTGGGCGCTTGCTTCATCCAGCGAGAGATGTTTTGCTCCGACACAGCGAAGCCCAGCCCGAGCGGTTCGCCATTGGCCGCCCGCGGTGCTTGTAAAATCTTCCGGCCATGTGCAACTCTTGATCGAAAAGCCCGCCTAACAGGTCATTCCGATTCCGGACGGGAGGCGCGAGTCTGATTCACAAATGCAGCGGACAACAAACGCTCTGCACCAGGGTTCGATTTATTCACCGGAGAGAATCAGAAAAAGAGCTGTTCCCGGTCTCATCATTGCTGGCCTGGCGCCTAACTGCATTCCAGCGGCAGGAATCGACTTTTGTCATCCTCGACCTGGTGATCCTGGCAGTTCTGCTCGTGTTGCATGCCTTATTTTGGTCCTATTGGGGCAATCCAGCAGCGGAGAAGGCATATCAACCTCTGACTGCCGCTCCCGCCGAGTGTTTCCGGGTACAGAGCGCGGAGGAAGCTTGTCCCGACTAGCAGAAAGCTGCAGACGAGAATATTCTCTGCAAAAAAGTTAGGTCATGAGGGAGTGGATGGCCGCCAGACTGTGAAGTACGTGAACAAAAGCTCTTTAGCAGACGGTGTGGCCAGTGCCATCCGGATCGATCCGACCCTCAATTGTTGTGGTTAAGCGGGAGGGCCCCAACCGCCGGCGCCGAGTTGCGCAATGCGCAATATTAAGGAAGAACAGCAATGCGCGGACTTGTTTGTGATCCCGCAGGGCTACGAGGTCCTCAGGGCCGCGCCGCCTCCGACGATGAGGGGCGACCCCGGGAAGGCCATCCCGACTCTACCATGGGGAGTGTTGAAGCAGCCCAGGGATGCAATTATTGATTTGCGAGCACGCTCATTTGAGGGTTCTAAGAATTTAATGCTCTCGAAATCCGCTGACATGACATGTGCCCGGCCCGCCCGTAACAATTTCGCAGCATTTCCTAAGTACATTCCACACGTCAACCTAGGATCCATGGATGTCACCGGGCCTCATCTGCTTCTTTCCGCACACCGAGAGGAGTGACCGCGGAATCCCGAGAACGCTCTAAAGGTATGACAAATAAGTTGACAACTGTCTGCCCGCTGCCCGTGTTCGCAGCCTCGTCCAGGCCGTCGAAGATGTACGCGCGTGCGCGACTAGGAAAGATTTCACTTCATCCAGGACCTGATTCACGACTTCGCGATTAGTTGCGTAAGATCTAATTGCCCGACAACTTATTTACAATCTTCTTACACCTTGCGCATTGATCTTGAAAATGAATTATGGCATAAGTACTTTGAACGTGAGCCGATTATCAGTTGAGTCTGCTCGGAGCTTTTCTCCCCTGAAGTACTAACAGCGAGATAACCACAACCGTCTGAAAGCGGGCGGAAGTAGCCAAATTTGGCGAGCTGCCCGGGCTATCGCTGTCTCCAGCCGGTTTCGCCCCAGGTTCGTCTCTAAATTGGGACAGGTCATTGTCCAGGGATAAGTGTCCCTTCACGAACCATGAGGAGAAACCAGACTATGAGCACGATCGCGAGCGCGGCACCCACCAGTCGAGGAGAGCAACTCATTGCGTCCTCGATGCCACGACGGAGAGCTTTGCTCCTTCTCATGGGCAGCCTCGTATCATCTCTTGGAACACTCTGCTATCCCATCTTGCGCTATCTCATCCCGCCGGGCGAAACGAATTCTTCCGCCAACGACGCGCTCGCGGGTATGGTGGGTGAACTCAAGCCAAACAGTGGCAAGACCTTTCGCTTTGGCAGCCGCCCGGCATTGCTGGTGCGTCTGGCCACCGGCGAATACCGCTCGATGTCTGCGGTCTGCACGCATCTTGGCTGCACCGTGCAATATCGCCCCGAGACCCAGCAAATCTGGTGTCCTTGTCACAACGGGTGTTACGACCTGAACGGCCGCAATGTGGGCGGGCCTCCGCCGCGCCCTCTGCCTGCTTTCGACGTCGAGGTTCGGGGGCAGGAGATCTACGTCAGCCGCAAGCAGGTTGCGTGAGCGATGAAGACGGCCGCGCTAATCTGGACTTGGATTGAAGAACGTTTCGACGTCGGCGAGTTGATCGCACCACTGCGGTCGAAGACTGTTCCCCGCCATCGTTTCAGCATTTGGTATTTGCTGGGCGGAATCACGCTGTTTCTGTTTTTTGTCCAGGTTCTGACCGGTCTGCTCCTGCTGTTGTATTACCGGCCCAGCACTCAGGAAGCCTACGAAAGCGTGCAGTACATCACCACCCGGGTGCAGTTTGGCTGGCTCGTGCGCTCAGTCCATTTCTGGTCGGCCAACCTCATGATCTTCATGGCGGTCGCCCATATGTTCAGCGTCGTTTTGCTTCGCGCCTACCGCAAGCCGCGGGAACTGACATGGGTGAGCGGAATGCTGCTCCTGTTCCTGGCGTTGGGATTCGGTTTCAGCGGCTACCTTCTGCCCTGGAACACGCTATCGTTCTTTGCCACCAAAGTCGCCAGCGAAGTCGCCGGACAAGTTCCACTCGTCGGCCACGCCCTGCTGGTCTTCATGCGCGGAGGCGAAGACGTCGGCGGTGCAACCCTGGCCCGCTTCTTCAGCCTGCACGTGGTCGTGTTGCCCGCTCTTGCTGCCACCCTGCTTATGTTGCACCTGTGGCTGGTGCAGAAATTTGGCATGAGTGTGCCCCCCTCGGTGGAGAGTCACTGGACCGAGGTTCCCGAAGTTCGTCAGGAAGTGAGATTCTTCCCGGATTTTCTATTGCGGGACCTGATGGCATGGTGCGTGATTCTGGCGGCGTTGCTGGTGCTGGCGGCTGCTCTTCCAGCCGAACTGGGGCATAAAGCTGACCCGTTTGCACCCACACCTTTCGGAATCAAGCCGGAGTGGTATTTCCTGGCACAGTTTCAAACGCTCAGGTTGCTTCCCGCCAAAATATTCGGCATCGAGGGGGAATTGATCGGGGTATTCGGATTCGGGCTGGCGGGCGCCCTCTGGTTGGCTCTGCCCTTCCTCGAGGGCCGCCTGGGACGCAACGGGTCTCGCTGGGTGCGGGCCGCGGCGCTGTTGGGAATGGTCTATCTGGGATCGTTGACCTTGTACGCGTATTTCGCGAAGTAACGAACGTCAGGAAGTGAACTGAGTTGTTTTATGGGGAAATCGCTACTCGTGCTGACCTTCGTCGTGGCGCTGGGGAGTTCGCTCGCCAGAGCTCAGCAGACGGGCGCCTGCTCGAATTGCGATCAGGGCGACAGCCGCGTAAAGGCCATTGCGGAGGAATTCGCAGCCGACATCCACGCCCAGAACGCTATGAGTTGCAACGTGTGTCATGCCGGTGGAGGCCGAGGCACCGAAGCGAACCGAATCAGCGCCATCCCGCGTGAGCGTATTCCGGAATTGTGCGGCTCCTGTCACGCGGATGCGGACCGGATTAAGAAATTCAATCCCTCACTCCATACAGATCAGTTGGCGCAGTATCGCACTAGCGTGCACGGTATCAAGTTCGCAAACGGTGACACCAAGGCTGCCGTGTGCACCGACTGCCACGGCGTGCATCGCATGCGCCCAGCTTCCGATCCGGGCTCCAGCGTGCATCCCCTGAACGTTGCCGCTACGTGCCAACGCTGTCATTCCGATGCCGAATACATGAAGCCGTACCACGTGGCGACAGACCAATACGCCGGTTACTCCGACAGCGTGCACCATGAGGCTATGGTCGCGGGCGGCGACCTGAGCGCACCTACCTGCACCACCTGTCACGGCAGTCACGGCGCGGTGCCGCCCGGCGTCAAGTCGGTGGCGAGCGTCTGCGGGACTTGTCACGTTTTGCAGGCAAGGTACTTCGAAGAGAGCCCGCACAAGCACATCTTCGCAATGATGAACATTGCTTCCTGCGTGACCTGCCACAGCAGTCACCGCATCAAGCACCCCGACGATACGTTCGTCGGGACGGGCCCAAAAGCCGTCTGCGGCAACTGTCACACGCCTGACGAACCGGCGGGCGAGACGGCAAATGGCATTCACCGTCGCTTTCAGCGGCTGGAAGCCGACATGGCCGGCGCCAAGTCCCTCCTTGATCGCGCTGAACATTCAGGCATGGATGTAAGCGAGGCACAGCTCGAATTGGACCAGGCCGGCGATGCGCTCACCAAAGCTCGCGTCACGCTGCACACCGCGACGCTGTCGCGGGTCACCGAGGATGTGAACGTCGGGGCTGGAATCGTGGCCAAAGCGCACCAGGCAGGCGAAGCCGCCTTAAGGGAACGCGGCCGCCGCAGAAAATCAGTGCTGATCCCGTTGATCGCAATTGTGGCACTCCTGGTCTCCCTGGGCGCCTACCTTCGCGAAATCGAACGAGGGCAGCTGACTACAACGGGAGCGAAGCGATGAAACCACAGGTGCATCGCCTCGCAATCATGCTGCTGCTGATGCTTTCCGGAGCCGCACTGGCGACTACACATCCTTTTCTGGACTCGAAAGCCGACGATGCGAAATGCCTCGAGTGTCACGAGGCCAAGGCGAAGGGTAAAGCCGTGCACTCAGCGATCGCGATCGGCTGTTCGGTTTGCCACGAGGTGCGAGTCAACAACGATCTGGTTCGGATTAAACTCGTCACTCCGTCTGTGGGAAAGCTATGCCTCGAGTGTCACGCGGACAAAGATGCCAGCCAGATCAAAGCACACGTGCACAGCCCGGCGGTTCGAGATTGCCTCAAGTGCCACGATGCCCACAGCTCCGACCATAAGAACCAACTACGCAAATCGCCCTCGGGGGAAGCCAAGGAAAACCTCTGCCTGACTTGTCATACAACCGGTCTCAAGGTTCCGCCGACGGGCAGTCGCCACGCGGCCTTGGATCTGGGCTGTGACAGCTGCCACGTCAGCCATAAAACGGGCGAGAATCTGGACGGCGTATTCCACCTGACTAAAGGTTCTCCCGCGCTCTGCCTGGACTGCCACGACGCGAAAGACGCCGAACTCGCCAAAGCTCATCGCAGCCAGCCGTTCGGAAAGTCGGATTGTTTGAGTTGCCATGATCCGCACCAGTCGTCAAGTCCCTGGCTGCTCCAGAAATTCGTGCACATGCCATTCGCCAAGCAGCAATGCGACAGCTGTCACGCTCCGGCCAGCAATGGACGGGTGGTTTTAACCAAGGCAGCGGTCACGGACTTGTGCGTCACCTGTCATTCGGAAGAGGCTCGGAAGATTCAGGTCGCCAAAGTGCAGCATCCCGGCGCTACGGGAGACTGTACTGACTGTCACAGTCCCCACGCCGGGACATCTCGGGGATTCCTCAAGCCCGATGCCGTCAATGTATGCCTGGTGTGTCATTCCGACCAGGCTGAGCTGCACAGCAAGAAGGTCCTTCACCAGCCTGCGTTCCAGCAGGGATGCGCGAGCTGCCACGATCCCCACGGTGGTGACCACCCGAAGTTATTGCGTGCGGAAGGGAACGCGCTCTGCTTGGAATGTCACGGCCCGGATGCCAGGCCCGCCAGGAATGAGAGCGAGCACACGGTCGAAATCTTCAATGGCGCCGTGAAATTGCCGGAGGACTACTTCACGAAGGTCATCCGGCTACCGCTCGAAGGTGGCGTGGGCCATCCAACGGTGGGGCATCCTGTGTCGGATGTCCATGATCCGAGTGACGAGTCCAAGATCAAGATGCAGCTTGGCTGCATGAGCTGCCACCAACCCCATGCCAGTGCGGCCAGGGCCCTGCTGGTGAACGATCAGGCGCCCAATCTCGGGTTCTGTCGTAATTGTCACAAGCAGTCAATGGGTGAGTAGGAGCATGCCGCGAGCACAACGCAATTCGACTGTAGGGTTCCGTAAATCGCTGACTTGGACTCTGGCCGGACTTCTAGCTTTTTCCTTCGCGCCGAATGCTTTCGGGGGAAAAAAGAAGAAGGCGCAGGCCGTGGTTCCCGAAGGAGAGGCGGTTGCCAACGAGCCAGCCATCGACATCGGCAAGTTGGTCTGGCCTCGCCCACCCGACATCGCACGCATTCGCTGGCTGCAGCAGTTCAGGGGTGAGCGGGTCGCCGAGCCAGTTCAGCCCGTCAAGAAGAAACAAGGCTGGATGGATCGCCTGGCCGGGGTGAAGCAAGTAGACGAAATCAGCACCGTTCCCCCGCATGTCCTGGTTGAGCCGTACGGCGTAGCTGCGGACTCCAAGGGCAGGATCTATGTGGCCGACACCTACGTGGGCGCGATATTTATCTTCAACGCCGAGAGTGACAAAGTAGAGTTCATTCACAACGGGAAAGAAGTTCACTTCGAGCAAATCATCGGTTTGGCCATCGACGAGGACGACCGCCTCTTTGTGAGCGATTCCCACCTGCGCACTGTGTTCGTGTTCGACGCTGCGCATCGCCTCGTCGGGAGCTTCGGCCAAGAGTCGCTGGAGCGTCCCAGCGGCATTGCGATGGATACCCGGAACCGATTTCTGTATGTGGCCGATGTCGTGAAGGACCACATTGCAGTATTCGACGCTGACAGCTTGAAGCTGCTGCGAACTATCGGGGGTCCGCCCGCTAAAGTTGGCGATGAGGATGCCGGGACGTTTGCGCGGCCCACCAACGTCGCCGTCGATGCCAACGGAAACGTCTATGTGGCCGACACCCTGAACGACCGCATCCAGATTTTCGATGCCGATGGCAACTTCATCAGCATGTTTGGCCGTGCCGGCGACGGCCCGGGTGCCTTCGGACGCCCGAAGGGCCTTGCCGTCGACCGCGACGGTCACATTTGGGTTGCGGATACTTCCATGGACCGGGTGCAGGTATTCGATCGCGAAGGACGGTTGGCCGGCTTCTTCGGTATGCATGGGACTTTGCCGGGACAGTTCATCTTGCCCACCGGCATAGCTATCGACAAACAGAACCGGGTTCTGGTTTCGGAGCAGTTCAAGGGTCGTGTCCAGGTTTTCCGCTATATCACGGACGTAGAGGCGGCGACTGAGAAGTCCGGTCGCGAAAAGAACGCGTCCATGACCTCCTCCCCACAGTCCTCCCCGGCTGGCACGGAGCTTAAGCCGTGATCTGAGAATTTCTCCTACCGGCGACGAGCGCCGGGGGGAAAACGAAAGCTGGGCTCCATCCGGTTTTCGAAGCAGTAGGGCAGTGAGTGTGAACCAACGAGGAGGTCCATGATTCATGAACAAACTTGCGTTGATCATCCTGATGCTTGTCCTCGCCTGTACCGGGACGGCCATGGCTCAGGGATTCACGATCGCCAATGATGTTCTCGGGGCCCACAACGTAAACGGCCGGGGCTGCATCGCCTGCCATGCTCCGCATAGCGGCGCGCAGGGCAATGGCGGGTCAGATGCCAGCACTGGTCAAGTCATCTTGTGGGGTCGGGACTTCATCAACCAAACTTACACGACGGAAGCCGGAAACACCTTTACCACTCCGGCCAACAGCGCCGGTTTCACCAACCGGACCGGCGCCACCGCGTTAACCGATAAGTTGTACCGAACCGCAGTCTGCCTGTCCTGCCATGACGGCGCCGTTACCGTGCAAGGCATGACAGGACACACCGTCGAGACCCTCGACGGCGTGAACACAGCTCCAACCTGGCTGAATCAGGGCTTCAGCCTGACCAACAGCCATCCGGTTGATATTCCTTATCTCCCCGACTCCACCACCATCGGAGGGACCACCATAGCAAGCCATTGGCCAGGAACCGTGACCAATGGCCGCATCACGTGGGACACCACCAACGCTCTGGCCAACAACTTCAACAACGTCTACGGACACCCGGCTTCCCTGGTGGCCGCGACGGATGGCCAGCCCTACATCGAGTGCACCACCTGTCACGATCACCACTCGATGTCGGTGGCAAGGGTAAGGATTCCTTCGACTTCGACGACGCGCCGTCTGGTGAGGACGCGCTTCTTCGTAAAGGGCTGGTATGACTCCTTGAACCCGGCTAGCAACTCGGCGACGCAGTTCTGCCGTTCTTGCCATGCCGACAAGTCCAATGAGGCGTATGGCGTCAATAGCGTGACCTTCTAGGTCATAACGGAGATCAGGGGAGGGATGAAGCCCCTCCCCCTGTTCTTCAATCGACAGCTGAACTGTGGGCTACAGATTGTAAGACGACTATGAAACTCTATCTCACGACTCTCGCTGTTTTATTTCTCTCGGCCTCCCCGGCTTGGGCGCAAGCCAAGGCAAGGTCGGATTCGGCGGCGACCGGCAAGACCGTCGCGCGCGTGAATGGCGTGGCCCTTACCGAGGTTGACTTGATGCGCGAGATGCTGGTCATGTTTCCCTACGCCCGCCAGCACGGGGGAAAAGTTCCCCAGACCCTGGAAGCGGGCCTCCGCAAGGGCGCCCTCGAAATGATCGAGTTCGAGGAACTGGTCTACCAGGAAGCCCAGCGACGAAACATGAAGATCAGCGCGACCAGGCTGAGCCGCGCCATAACCGACTTCAAAAAGCAGTTTGATTCCGGCGCCGATTTTCACGCCTTCCTGGTCTCCGAGTTCCGTGGCACGCAGCAAACTCTGCGCAAAAAGATTCGGCGCTCGCTTCTGATCGACGATCTGTTGGATCTGGAGGTGACGCGCAAGTCGCGGGTCAGCGATGCCGAGGTTCGCGCCTATTACGACGAGAATTCAGGCAAATTCCACGTGCCTCGAAAAGCATCGATCCAGACCATCTCGATCGTCATTCCCGACGAGGCCACGGCCTTCGAACAGGCTGGCTCGCGCCGCCGCGCCAATGACGCGTTGCGTCAGGCTAGGGCCACTAAGAATGCCGAGGAATTCGGCAGTCTTGCCGAAAAGATTTCCGAGGACGAGTGGCGGGTCATGATGGGCGACCACGGCGCGATCGAAGAAGAAAAGATGCCGCCGCCTGTCGCTCGAGTCGTCTTCGGCATGAAGCCCGGACAAGTGAGCGACGTGATTAAGGCGGAGAACTCCTACTGCATCGTTCGCCTCAATCGTCTGGATGCCGCCCGGCAATTGCCCCTCGCGGCAGTGCAGACGCAGATTCTGAAAGACCTTAGGGCCAGGCGTGTCGACCAGTTGCGCGCTGCTCTCAATCGACGTCTGCGCGAGACCGCAAAGGTGGAAGAGTTCTCCTAGGTGAAATCGTGCGACCAGGATTACGACAACTCGTTTGGATCGGTACTCTGGGGGTGGCGTGCACTTTGAGTGCCTGGGGGCAGGTTACCGTCGGCGACAACCTGAGCCTGAATCTGGATGCTGACGCCTCCTTCGGTTATAACGGGTCATTCGGCGATCGCATTCCCGGTGCCCACAACTTGAATTTCGGCGGCGCCGGCAATCTAAAAGGCTATTATTACAATCCTAACTTCTTCAGTTTTTACGCCGCGCCCTATTACGGCCAGTCGCGCCTGAATTCCAATTATCGCTCGGTCTTCGACTCCAGTGGCGTGAGCGCCGCCGTGCGGCTGTTCAGCGGCGGTCATACGCCCGGCTCTTTCAGCTACAGCAAGACGTACAACCGGGAAGGTGAGTTCGGGCTTCCCAATGCGGGCACCTACCGGACACACGGACAAGGCCAGAGTTTCGGCGTGGGTTGGGCGTTCTCGTTTCCCGACTATCCTTCCCTGGAAGTAGGCTACAACTTTGGCGACGGCACATCGGAGGTGCTGGGCACGGGGACAAGCGGGAAGAACGATTTCCGCACATTCACGGTGGGCTCGGGTTACCAGTTTCACGGCTTCGTCATGAATGCGTCCTACCTCAACAATCGCATTTCCCAGAAGCTGCCGGAGATCACGGACTTTTCCGAGTTACTGACCGCAAACACCGGCCAGAACACCACCCAGTTTAACCTGTCGCATCGCCTGCCCTTCAACGGGAATTTTCAAACCAACCTGAATCGGACCAACTACTCTTCAGATTTCGCCGGTGTTCCGATCGAGGAGACGTTTGACAGCGTCACCACGAGCGCCACCATGAATCCCATCTCCCGTCTGTCCCTCGGAATGAACGTCGGTTACACCGATAACCTGGCAGCCTCGTTGTTGGAGTCGGTTTTGCCGACGGCGCCGGGAGCTGTGAGGGAAACCGCGCACCATTCCTCCAGCTCGCTGGACATCAGCGAAGTTGCCACCTACGCCATCACCCAGCAATTCCGGCTCCAGGGATGGGCCGACCAGCGCCGCCAGGACATCTTCGGCTACCAGGTGACCTCTGATCTCTACAGCGGAGGCGCTAACTATTCTCGGGCAATGTGGTCTGGGATGGTGGGCCTCTATGCCGGTGTTTCACGGTACACATCCAGTGTCGCCGGTGATGATCAGACCGGGACCACGGAATCGATCAGTTACTCCCGGCGCCTCGGCGCCTGGTCGGCAAGCAGTTCATTCCACTACTCCCGCAACGTTCAGAGTGCGCTTGCCAGCTACACCCAATCGGGATGCGGATACGGTGTGAGCCTGAACCGGATGCTCGGCAGCTGGCGCTGGAACCTGACTGCCGGCGGAAGCCAGAACGCCCTTGATTCTGTCGCTGACTCCAGCACATTTGCGCACAACTACAGTTCTTCGATCGCCAGCAGGCGGGTGTCGTTCTCCGGTAGTTATGCCCGGTCCAGCGGGAATGCAATCCAGACGGGAACCGGATTGGTGACGACGCCGGGCCCGCTACCGATCGTCCCTCCGAGCCTGTTGATTCTGTATGGGGGGAATACCTATTCGTTGGCGGCGTCTGTCCACCCCACAGGCCGCCTCAATATTTCTGGCGATTATCTGCGTACCAACTACCACACGCAGAACGCTTTCATAGTCTCTGAGAACCGGGTAAAACAGTCGGATTTCATCGCCGATTACTACTTCCGACAAATGCACTTTGTCGTCGGGTACAGCTACCTGTACCAAGGGATCGGCGCAGGGGCAGGCGTACCCGCAACCTATCAGGCGGTGTTTGCGGGGGTTACACGGCATTTCAATTTTTTCTAATGGGGACGATGTTGCCAACCCGATTCGGGAATCTCTGCGCAATCGCCGCACTGGTGCTTACTGTGCAGGGGCTATCGACCGCAGCCAGCCATCCGAACAAGGAGATGCCGCCGGTGAACGTGCCGGAACTCGCCCTGTCCGGTGGACGAAGCCTGCGGTATGAGCGCAGCTTCGCCTCCGATCGGGACGTGAAACTCAAGCGCGGCTTCTGGACGAGGGTACTTGACCTGGTTGCCGGCCCGCCCGAAGTACATAACCTGGTCCGGCCCTACAGCGTCGCAGTCGATTCGCGCGGTCGCGTGATCGTGACCGACCCTGGCATCCCGGCGGTACACGTCTTTGACTTCGCACGTCAGAAGTACAAATTCATCTTTCGCGATGGCAAAGAGTCCTTCCGCGCCCCCCAATGCGTCGCCGTCGACAGCCATGACAACTTCTATGTCACCGACTCAGAGGCCGGCAAAATTTTCGTCTTCGACGCTGACAGTAACTTCCGCCGTGCCATCGGGAGCCTCAAAGGCGGCGAAGGATTCTTCAAACGCCCCACCGGAATTGCCATTGATGACGCCGCGCAGCGGATCTACGTCACCGACACTGTGCGGCAAAAGATTTTCGTGCTCGACATCGAGGGCTCGGTGCTGAAGACGATCGGTACCAATGGTGCGGCGGGAGGTGAATTCAACTTCCCCACCGAGTTAAAGCTGGTTGACCACGAACTCTATGTCGTCGATGCCATGAATTTTCGCATCCAGATCCTTGATCTCGAGGGCCACGTTCGCACCGTGCTCGGCGGCGCCGATCCCGAGAACCTAAATTTCTTCCGTCCGAAAGGGATCGCAATCGACAGCGAGCGCAACCTGTACGTCGTGGACGGATTGGGAGACATGGTTCACGTCTTTGATCGCGAGGGACGTCTCCTCTACTACTTCGGCGGAAGCGGCACGGGTCCGGAGGAATTCCAACTGCCAGCCGGGCTATTCATCAATCGTGACGACCAGATCTACGTCGTCGACTCGTTCAATCGCCGTATTCAAGTGCTGCGATACGAGGCGGCTAAGCAGCAGGTCCGGGGAGCAAGACCATGACCAGGACACTACTTTGCCCTTTCCTATTGCTGGTCTTGGTAGGGGGAGCCGCCTGGGGACAGATTCCGGGTGACCAGCTCGGCGTGCATGACCTGACGCCCGCAGGAATCTCGCCCGTCAAGGGAACGGTCTCGGCATCGTGCCTGTACTGCCACGCTCCGCATTCCGCGCTCGCTGGTCAGCCGCTGTGGAACCAAACGCTCTCTGTCAATGCATACAGCGGCTACGGAAGCACGACCTACCACCAGAAGCTCATTCAACCTGCAGTTAACACGTCCAGTAAGCTCTGCCTGAGCTGTCATGATGGCACGGTCGCGCCCGGACAGACTGTCGCCTTCGGCAAGATGACCATGAGCGGCGCGATGGGCACCGGCACCAAGTTTGGTTCCGACCTGCGAAACTCGCATCCCTTCAGCATGAAGGTACCGCTCGTCGATTCGCCCGAGATCGCTCCTCAGCTGTTCAACTCGTCGCCGAGCACGAAGGATCCGGCGGTCAAGCTGGTTAAGAACACAGTGGAGTGCACTACCTGCCACGATGCCCACTCCCAGGCCCGCGACCACACGGTGGGCAAGTTCCTGGTTCGCGACAACACCGGCGGCCAGCTCTGCCTGGCGTGTCACGATCCCAGCCGCATCGTAAATGGCCAGCCGAACTTCCTTGCCAACTGGCCGGTGAACATTCACGCCACCGCCACAAACCGCACTTTGAATCAGCCCTATGTTGGCGGCTACCCGACGGTCGCCGAGAATGCCTGCGTGTCCTGCCACATGCCGCACAACGCGGCCGGACAGGCTCGTCTGTTGCGCGGTGCCGACGAGCAGGCCTGCCTCAACTGCCACAACGGCGGGCTGGGCATGTCGCCCCCCGCTCCAGATGTTTTCTCGGAATTTGCCAAGGGTGGCCATCCTTTCCCGTCGGGAAATTACACCCATGACCGAGCCGAGACCGCACTGCTGAATAACAACCGTCACGCCACCTGCGTCGACTGCCACAATCCGCACAGCTCGATGCCGGCCACCATGCTGGGCCCGCCTCCCGGCATGCGTCCATCGCAGGCCGGAGCGGTGGGCATCAGCTCGGCGGATGGCATCACGGTTCTCAGCCCTGCTCTCAACCAGTTCGAAAACTGTCTGCGTTGCCACGGCACCAGTTCAGGAAAGGCGACGAATGCGGCAAAGTATGGTTACCTTCCCGTTCGGCAAGTCACCGCTGCTGATCCTCTGAACCTGATCCCGGAGTTCAGCCCCTCCTCCTCCTCGAGCCACCCGGTGATGCATGAGCGGAGCAGCGTCCTGCCGCAGCCGAGCTTGCGCAGCCAGATGTTGAATCTGGATGGAACCAGCTCCGCGCGCGCGATGGGCCCGCGCATTCTGTGCACCGACTGCCACAACAGCGATGACAATCGGGAATTTGGCGGCGCTGGACCCAATGGCCCTCACGGATCGAAATTCTTCCACATTTTGGAGCGTCGCTACGAGCTGGGCCAAGCTCCGGCTCCGGGACAGTGGATGACAAACCTTTTTCCCAATCCTGATCTCACGGTTAACGGGCCCTATGCCTTGTGCGGGAAGTGCCACGACCTCGATCAGATCCTGGCGAACACAAGTTTCAGCGAACATGGCAGGCACATTAATGATGGCTTCTCCTGTTCCACCTGCCATACGGCGCACGGCATGGGGGCGCAGAGTGGAAACGCTTCGGGAGAAAGAATGGTCAATTTTGATGTCAACGTGGTTGCACCCAATGGGGCGGCTCCCATTTCCTACGATCGCTACACCAACTCGTGCACCCTGACTTGTCATGGACACCCGCATAGCCCGGCTGCGGCCGCGCCAGGTTCGGGCCTGTCCACCCGTCCTCTAAAGGGCTAGTCGGCAAGGTTGCACTCACGGATTTGTACGGCAAGCATTCTTGCCGGATATTGACAAATAGGAGAGGCTGCAAGAATGAAAAGATTATTGTTCACGTTCTTCTTCCTGGTGCCGTCGCTCGTTTCGGCGGCCTGCGGTGAGGACCTAACCAACGACCCTAACTACAAAGCCCGTTGCGTTCCTTGTCATGGTTCCAATGCGGAAGGCAAGGCGAACATGAAGATTCCGGCTCTGAAAACCGTAGCCGGCAAACCAGAAAGCGAGCTGACCAAGGCCATCGAAGATGGGAACAGCACCTCGACGCCCAAAATGCCAAGCTTCAAAGAGAAGCTAACTGCCGACGACATCAAAACCCTGGTCGCCGAGATCCGAGCATTGAAGTAACCGCTCGGAAATATCGGACCTTAGCAACATCACTTCGCGCTGTGCTCATAACGTCTCCGCTGGACGGTTAGAGATTGCCGAGGGATTGAAACCTTGAGCGACGGCGAGAACAGCCCAAGGCTTGGTGACGGGCAATTCGAGTCAGCCACATCTTGATAGGCACGAACGCATGCATCTTGCATCACGTCTTGGGCTTCTCGGTCGTCGGGCAAATTGGCCCGCGTCACGCGATACAAGAACTGGTTGTAGCGGCGCATCAAGAGTTCGTCGAGCGCCGGCGGCCCGGCCGCGTATCCGGCTGATCACGTGTTCCTCCCTCCCCGACTCTTGCCTCGCCGGTTCCAGGAGTGCTGCGGTGGCCATTGCGTTCTCCTGAGGATATTGAGTGGAAAGCCGGGGCCAAAATTTACTGTGACCTACAACTTAAACAGCAATGAGTCGAAGAGCGACAACCGGCCGACAAACGGGAGGCGTAGTTCAATTGAGCTCGCGTGCGTCTAGAAATCCACGTGCAACCTCCCCGCCGGCACCCAAACCGGCCCAGCCCACGATCGCGGTTGTACCCAGGACTATTGATGTGCTGCAGATCCAATGACCCAAGCACGCCGCGCCACAGGTGTGCGGTGTAATAGCCCTCGAAGATTTTCTCCTGGCCGTAGGTCAGATGGCCGTCGCCGAGAAGGAATCCTTGCCCGCCCAGCGCGAGATACTGGCGGTGGTCTCCCGAGAGGCCATTGAGCACAAAAGCCGCTCCCAGTTTGTCGTGCTTACGACGCCAGTCGTCTCCGGCGAAGTCAGCCCCGAAGCTGGCGGTGCGGTCCACTTCCGTATAGGCGAACGATTCGTTGCGTCCGTCGTTCCAGCCCAGGCGGGTAAAAGCGCGCAGCGAGGTGCTCAGCTCCTGCTCGGCATTCAAGCCAATACCGTTTTTCGTTCTACCGAAACGGCGAGTGGCTTCAATGTCCGGAGTCGCGGTGCGGTGTGCCAGAAAATCGCTGATCGCTTGTCGATAGCTGCCCAGGTCGGCAACGTTGCGATACGCGAGCAGGCGAATTCTGCCGCTGCGATTCGCCAGCAGACGGGGACTCACTTCCAGTTCGAGGTTGTGCGCACGCGCCCGGGATAGATACCATTCGAAGTCAATGCCGTTGGCAATTTTCGGCATCAGTGCCTCGACAAAGCGCAAAGACCAGTGAGGTGCATCGAGGTCGGCCAAAACGCCAACCGTGTAGCCGCGAGTGTCGGCAGCATAGTCCCAGGCGCCATTGTTAACGACCGTCCAGTTCATGAACTGTAAGTGGCTATCGCTGCCGATCGCATTCCCGTCAAGAAAATCGGGAAGCGGGAATTTACCGACGTGAAATTCCAGCCGCCTGACCGGCAGACTGGTGAGCACACCCTGCTGCCCCGGTTCCGCTTCTTCCCGGTCCCGACTCAACGGGAATACGTAGCGAACGGTTGCCCTGGCTAGGCAAGGGCGGTACTCAGCGGCGAGCCCTCCCCAGGAATTCGGACCACGTCGATGTTAGTAAATCCCGCCACGCCATTGGAATTGCTGATACCGCCTCCGCTGGCCTCTTCGAGGTCGAATACCATGTCGCTCGCAGCCGATAGCCGAGCCGCTGTATGCACTGGGAAGACTCGCGATGCAGCATGCTCGCCCGTGCTGCGGAGGCTTCTCGGACCGCTGTAAAGGGAGCGAAACCCACCGTGCCCCTGTTCAATTCAATAATGTTCATCTGCCCGGAAAACCAGAAGCGCTTCCATTGGTGTTGCGGAAGCACTGTAACTGGATCGCTGTCTTTGGACACCTGAGTCTGGCTCGGAGCCGAAGGAAGGTTGGCGGTCTCAGACGACTGGTATGCCCACAGGGCCGGTGTGAGGGTCAGCGCAGCCAAGATGATCCTCAATTTCATCTTTATCCACATGCGCAGGCAAAACCGTGCCGCCATCCTGGCGCAATTCAACCTTGGTTCCGGCATCTCCTAAGATTCATCCCGCGATCTTCACTACGAACGATGTTCCGTATCTCATGGCGTGACCGGGGCTCCCACGGCGGCCTCGAGCTGCGCGAGGTTTGACAGGTAGATCGCAAGTTGCTGGCGATATGCCAGTTCGAGGGCGCGGTACGTTCGCTCCGCGTCCAGGAAATCGAGAATCGATGCGGCTCCGTTGCGAAACGAAAATTCTTCGATATCTAACGATTCCTTGGCCTGGGTCAGATAGGTCTCCTCATAGAGCCGGACTCGATCGCGGCTCGACTCCAAGGAGGCATATGCGGTCTCGACCTCCTCGAGGACTTGGTTACGGGCGGCCTGGACGAGAAAGTCCGCCCTGAGCTGTTCGGACCTGGCGCGTGCGACCTCTCCCTGATTGCGGTTGAAAAGCGGGACGGAAAATGACGCAACTCCCAGTCCCATGCCGTTGGCGACGCCGCCTTTGGGGTAAAACGGCTGAAACCAGCTCGGCCCACCGATCTCATTTCCGCTGTGAAGAAAGGACGTGCCGATGGTAGGGTTGGGCCAACGATTGGCCCGCGCCAGATCGAGGTCAGCCAAGGCCTTTTCTCTGTTGGTCTCGGAGGACTTCAGGTCCGGACGGCTGGAAAGGGCAAGCTGCTGGAGTTCCGACAGGCTCCTTTCCGGCGGAATGGCCCGCAGGTCTCCTTGCACCTCGAATTCCTGCGGAAGGTTGGAAGGTCCCACCAATGCTCGCAGCGTCGCTTTCGCCGTCTTCCATGCCAGCGTCGCGTCAGATAGGTCGGTCTGAAGTTGCAGCGTCTGAAGCTCGATTTTTAGAAAGCTCCCGCGAGAAATTGTCCCTTGTTGGAGCATCAGGCGGTTGAGATCGACAGCCTTCTGATAATCCACGAGATTCTTCTGGGCGAAATCGAGATCGGACTTGGCCAGCAGGGCGGCGACAAAGGCCTGCCGCAGATGGAAAATGAGGGTTCGGCGGGCGTTCGCGAAGTCAGTTCGTGCGATAGAGGTACCCAAGCGAGCGCTTTCGAGCCGGGCGGGCCGCTTGCCCGCGACCTCGAACTCCTGATAAATGCCGATCGTCGCGGAGCTGGTGTCGTTTTGAAACTGCGGATTCGGCCGCAGGCCAGCCGTGATTTCGCTTGCGCGACTGGACTCGATACTCTGGGCCTGTGCCTGCAAGGTCGGATTGGTGAGCAAGAACTTGTCGCGAATCTCGTCCCAGGTGAAGCTCGGCGGCTGGGCGAAGGCTGCCTGGCAGAGAGAGACGGCAAGCAATGCGGTTAAGGCGAAGAATCTGCCGGATCCGACGCGGATGGCAGGTAGTCGATTCAGCACGTTCTCAAACCTCCTCACACTTGCGCGGCCTCGCTGGTAACCAACCCGAGGCTCGCTATAACAGGAACCACAATCAGAATGGCCGCCAAGGTTGTAATCATCCCGCCGACGACCACTCGCGCCAGCGGTTGCTGTGCCTGGGCCCCAATCCCATGCGAAAGCGCGGCAGGCAGGAGGCCAAGAGCGGCAGCCAAACAGGCCATCAGCACGGCGCGCATTTCACCGACACTGGCGCGAATGATAGAGTGCTGAATGCCGTGCTCGTGCGCTTCGGCACGGCGGATTCCGGCCACGAAGACCAACCCGCCCAGGGTCGCGACGCCAATCACCGACGCAAAGCCAACCGCGGCAGAAATGCTGAAGGGTGTACCTGAGACGAGCAGAGCGAGCACGCCGCCGGCAATGCCGAAGGGGAGCACCGAGAGCACGGCCAAGGCATCGCGGATGGAATTGAAGGAGACATAGAGCAGAGCCAGAATCATGCCGACCGTGATCGGAATGATGATTGCGAGGCGCTGCTGTTCCTTGCGCAGGCTGTCGTACTCGCCGGCCCATTCGTAGTGGTATCCCTCGGGCAGGCGAACATCGTGCTCGAGCTTAGCTCGGACCTCTTGAATGGTTCCCGCCAAGTCGCGGCCCCGGACGCTGAATTTGATCGGGATATAGCGGCGGCCGTTCTCGCGATAGACCATGAAGGCGCCCTCGCGGAAGCCGATTTCCGCCACTTGCCCCAGCGGCACCCGGTTGCCGTCTGGAGTGGACAGGAGAATGTTCTTCATGGCTTCGGGGTTCTGGCGATACTCCGGCTTGTAACGAACGACGAAATCAAACCGGCGGTCGCCTTCGAGAATCTGCGTTACCGCCGCGCCGCCAATGGCGGCCTGCACGGCCGCGTTAATATCGGCGGCCATCAGCCCATAGCGTCCCGCCCGAGTACGATCAATGGAGATAATCAGGTTCGGCTGCCCGGTCTCCCGGAAAACTGCAAGATCGGTAATGCCGGGAACGGTTGCCATTCGATTCTGGATCCGCGCGGCCGTCTTGGCCAGCACGTCGATGTCGTCACCGAAGAGCTTGAGAGAGTTCTCGCCTTTCACCCCAGACATGGCCTCCTCGACGTTGTCCTGGATGTTTTGAGAAAAATTGAACGCCACTCCGGGATAGCGCCGGAGGGCTTGATTCATTTTCTGGATGAGGTCGTTCTTGCCGCGGGCGGTCTTCCAGGAAGACGGCGGTTTTAAGTCAACCTGAAACTCAATATTGTTGAAGGTTGTGGTATCGGTGCCATCGTCGGGCCGGCCGACCTGAGAGACGACCTGCTCGACTTCGGGGAAGGAGCGCAGAATGCCACGCATCTCATCCGCCAGGCGCGTGGCGTAGTCGAACGAGACATCCTGCGGCAGCGTGGTGCGAATCCAGAGATTGCCTTCTTCAAGGTTCGGCATGAACTCGCCGCCAATGACCCAAAACAGGGCGAGGGAGACCAACAAGAACACAACCGCGACAGGAATCACGAATCTGCGGTTTCGCATGACGCGAATGAGCAGCCGTTCGTAGCGGTGCTTTAGCCCATGCACTAAACGGGTGTCGGCGATGTGTCCGGTGCGAACCGCACGGCGGTAAGAGGCCAGAACCGGCGCAAATACCAGAGCGAAGATCAGGGCGCCTGTTAAGGCAAACCCGTACGTCACTGACATTGGCGCAAAGATCCGACCCGGCACGCCCTGCATGGTAAACAGCGGGATGAAGGCAACCAGGATGATGAGCGTAGCGAACAAGACCGGCTTGGCTGCTTCCCCCGTGCCTTCGGCGATGCGATCAAGCTCCTGTTCGTCGCTGGTGGCTTCGTGCATGCGCCGGTAAATGTTTTCCAGCACGACAATGGCGGAATCGACGATGATGCCGAAATCGATGGCGCCGATGGAGATCAGGTTCGCAGAACGTCCGGTGCCCGACATCAACCCGAAGGCGAACAGCACGGCAAAGGGAATCGTCAGGGCAGTTACCAATGCAAGCGGCCCATCGCCAAGGAAGATAAGGAGCAACAGGGTGACGAGCAATAATCCGGTGAGCACGACATGCCGCACGGTTTCCGTCGTGGTGTTGATGAGGGACGTGCGGTCATAGATCGGGTCGACCTTAATACCGCGAGGAAGAAGTCCTCCATTCAGGGCTCGAATCTTGTTTCTCAGGCTCTCGAGAGCGGGCAAGGATTGTTCTCCGCGCTGCAGCAGCACCGTGCCTTTCACGATGTTGCTCTCGCCGTTTCGCCCCACTCGGCCGAGAGGCGGCTGGTAACCTTCATGCACATCGGCAACATCGCGGAGGAAGATTGGCGCGCCGTTCCGCTCGGCAATCAGTACAGCGCCCATCTCAGACACGCTCTTGAGCAGCCCCAAACCACGCACATTGACGTTTTGAGCGCCGACTTCCAGGTAATTGCCGCCCGCGTTCTGATTGCTCGCCCCGATTGCCGAAAGCACCTGCGAAAGCGTGATGTTGTATTCCAACAGTTTTTGCGGATCAATCTCTGCCTGGTATTGCTTTGTGGTGCCGCCGAAACTGGTCACATCGACGACGCCCGGCACCTGCTTCAGTTCGCGGCGCACAAACCAGTCCTGCGCAGCCTTGATCTCATTTAGGCTGTACCCATCGCCTTTGAGCTGGTAGCGGTAAATTTCCCCGACGGCCGACCAGGGCGACAGCTGCGGCTGCAGGTTCTGCGGAAGAGTCACGGTTTGCAGACGATTGAGAACTTCCTGTCGGTCCCGGAAGTAATCTGAGTCGAAGTCAAAGTACAGCTTCACATCGCTGAGTCCGAAGAGGCTGGTGGAGCGCACGTACTCAAGCCGTGGAATCCCGTTCAGGGCGGTTTCAATCGGGACCGTGACCTGCTGTTCCATCTCTTCCGCCGACCAGGATGGGTTCTGCGTGATGACGTCCACTAGCGGTGGCGAGGGATCGGGATAGGCTTCGATATCGAGCCGCAGAAGCGCCCAAGTTCCGGCGGCCAGCCATGCCGCCATGCCGATCAGGGCGACCACCCGATAGCGAAGGACGGTGCGGAGCAAGCCTTGCATCACTCGGGCGGCCCTCCCTTGAGAAGTTCGGCGCCGTCGGCCGCTACTTCATCGCGGGCGTGCAAGCCGGTCAGAATCTCGACATTTCCATCGACCGTCTGCCCAACCGTTACCGTCCGCTGTTCCGGCTTTCCGGCGCTCTTCACGAAGACAATCGTCGCGTTGCCCTCGCGGACGATTGCTGTCGCGGGAACGACTAGCGTCGGATGGGCTCCGGCTTCCACCTGAATCGTCCCAAACATTTCCGGTTTGAACCGCCGATCGCGATTGGGAAGCACGACCCGCACTTTCAGACTTCGGGTTGTGGCGTCGAGAGCCCCAGAAAGAGAGTCGATGCGGCCGCTCCATTGCTGTCCGGGATACGCCTGGAGCGTGACCGTGGCCGGTTTGCCACGCCCCACCTTGGCAACATCCTTTTCAAAAACGTCGCCTACGATCCAGACTGTGTTGAGGTCGGCAATGGTGATCAAGGGATTCGCTGATTCGAGGGATTTGGAGAACTCGCCAGGCGCAGCGCTGACGTCCAGGACTACACCGCTATCGGGAGAAACCAGCGTGACGCGATCCGTTGTCGCCGAAGGGCTGACGTTGAGCATGTCGAGCCGCTGCTTGGCCCGGGCGAGTTCCGCGCGTGCCTCATCCGCTTGAGCACGTGCGTCGAGGTAATCCTTTTCGGCTACAGTCGACGAGGACTTTCTGCCGCTCCATAGTTCGGATTGCACGCTCCGCTTCGATGTTGGCTTTCGCGTAATCTGACTGCGCATTGGCGACATCGGCGCTGCTTAGGCTGGCAACAGCTTGTCCGCGGCGGACATGGTCACCGGGCTTGACGTCGATCGAGAGAACACGGCCACTTGCCGGCGGAAAAATCCGTACTATCTTCGTGGGGTCAGCCTGTACCTTTGCCGCAAGATCCAGTGTCTCGGGCAGGGTCTGCTGTATGACCTTGACGTAGCGAACCGGGCCATCAGCCGGCAGGTCCTCGCCACCAGCTTTGGCTTGATCCTGACTCGGGTGATTACAGCCGGTCAGCAGCAGCGACACGCCGAGCGCGATGGCAAATGCATCAAATAGATAAACGCCCAGATTTAGCTTCATTGATTCACTTCTCTTACAAGCAGCCAAACGCGCAGTCTCGGGAAAGACAGCGTGACAAGGCCCGTCTCATGCCTCTCTCAGCGAGCCGCCACAAAAGGCAATATCGAGGTATGCGCCCGGTTTACGGCGCCCTAGTGCTTAAATTGGTTTTTCCTAAGAGTCCGATGCAGGAGGTGCTCGGGGTGAGCTCGGTTGAACCACACGCGATCCAATTGGCGATCTGAAACGTAGCGCTTGCTCGTGATCGGAGGAGGAGCTGTACAACAAAGAGCAAGCGGCCGGGAGGGCGATTTCCGAACCACGCTGCGCCGCCAGGCAAAGGGCGGGACTGTCTGGCCGCTGCGCAAGAACGTCCAGCGGTTTGCAATTTCCCGCGTCCGTGGATGGAAAATCTTCGCTCCCGACCTTGCGAAAACCGCTGCGCCCTTCGTTCAGCCAAACGTGGAGACGTTTGTGGGTGAAAGGCTGCTCGACGACGATGTCGGTTGCGCCGTCGCTGTTAACATCCAAGGCTGCTATCGCCAGCGTGGTTTCGTTGGACTCAAAGGTGAGGTCCCCATTCTCCCGGCTGGTGAAATGAAGCTCGATGGTGCGGATGCTGCCCTGAGACCGAGGCCAGCCATGATCGACAAGGACAGCGCCATCGACCTTGCTGTCACCGTCGAAATCGGCAGCGGCAAGCGTCTGAGTGAAGGGCACCCCGAGATTGGCTGGCGATGCCAGATTCGCCCGCGACCATGCGCCTTCGAGGCCGTCTTGTCCCGAGACCCAAGGCGCTGGAAGAGTCAGTGCAGCGCCGACGACGAGTTTTACGCAAAGAGACCCCAGATTCATTTGTAGGCCTTTGAATATAGCACCTTGCGGCTGCTCCCGGTCCAGGCCAATTAAAACGAAGGTGATTAAATGGGCTATCGGTTATCCCGATCATCACTGGGGGGATTTGGTGGTACGGTGGTAACAGGGTGCGCGGCTCGCGAGGACAATCGTCATGATGTCGCGGAAAATCTAGGCCGATCCAGAGACTGATCCTAAGTCTTCAGGGTAAGTTAAGAGCCGTCTCTTGCTTAACAATTTGCTTAACAATTAAAGAGGACAAGAACGAGCGATCTTCCCCGAGACCGCGAACGAATCAGGCAACGGGCTGAGACGTTACGGTCGAAGACGACCCAGCGCCGTTGGCTCGGGTGGGGGAGCCATCTGACATTCTCGTGCCGGCGATGCGGGTTAGGGCCGGGAGATCCAATAAGTAGACCGCCTTCCGTTGTCGCTGTATGATTTCGCACTGCTGCCAACCTGAGAGGAGTCGATTGACGGTGAACTGCGACATACCAGAAACTGATCTTGACAAGCTGGCCGGCCGGAGATCTCTTCTCACCGAGCACGCGGATGAGCATCCGCGCCAGTCGGGAGTCGGCACTCTCTGTGGCAAGTTCCAGAAAGCGCTCTTCCAGGATTCGTAGACGCTCATCCAGAATTTGAACGCTGTTGCGACCCAGCCTGGCAAATCGTTCGCAAAGGGTGCCGAATGTTTCGTCCGCCCAGCCAAGGATTTGGCACGCCTCCAGAGCCTGGACTCTCAACCGGTCGAGAGGCCCGAATGCCGGCACCAGTTCGCCTACCAGGTCACCCGCTTCTTCTATCCTGAGAACAACCTGGACCCCGAACCGGTTGAGTCGCACGGTCTTCACTCGACCGCGGAGGAGAAGAGAGATAGGGTGCACAGCGTAGTCATGTCCCGAGATGTTTTCTTTGGGTCGGAGGCATTTAAGCTGGGCGCAAGAGACTACTTCCGTGCACTCGCTCAGGGAAAGACCGTCAAAGAGCCGAGGCCGCTCGATGCAGATCAGACGATTTCCTCGCGGCGCAGCCGATCGAGAAACCCGATAAGCACTGGCGGCTTTGCCGACGCGCGGTGGAATCGAGGGCATAAGTGTCACCCAGGAGGACAGGCCCGAGGGGGAAGGCGGGGGAAGGCAGAAAACCCAGAAAACTAACCTCCAGCGCTTCGATCGCCAGTCAACCAGCCTGGAGCGGAGATTCGGCGGTGGCCAATCCCACGACCACAGTTTAGAAAGGTGGAAAGATCACTGTCTACATCCAGATGAATGAAGGCTCGGGACGAACCTTGCTCCGGCTAACGTCTTCAACTAGATACAGGAAGTCTGAGAAAAAATTCTTGCAATAAATTTACAAACTGCTGGCAGGTCGCGAAAAAGATCAGGTGGGGTAAGGTTGGGTGTATCATCCCAAGATTAAGATTAGCGGATGGCTGTTCCCGCTTCGCAATGGTGGTTTGCAGGGAGTTACAAGTATGCGAGTTTCCGGAAGTAGAGTCTGTGTGGTTCTGCTCTTGTTCTTGCCTGTTCCATCGCTCGCTGGTACGGCCCAGAATGCTCCCACGGCCTCAGATGAACAGAGTACGGCGCAGGCTCCAGCTGACTCCACGCAACCACCTCCGGGCCGCTCCGCTCATCGAGCGCGGTCACCTCTCTGCTGGAGGCAGGCCGGTATTTCCCCTGCGGCCATGAACCAGCGGTGGAAGATCCAAGATAATGCTAAGGGGAGGGTAAACGAGGTTTGTACCGACGCTACCCTGACTCCGGAAAAGAAGCGTGACAGAATCCGTCAGATCAACCAAGAGACGGAGCAGGAGATCGCAAAGATCATCCCGGCCAAGCAACTCGAGGAATTCAAGGCATGTCAAGCGGAGCAGGATCGGGAGAAAGAAAAGCGTCCCGGAAAAACGACGCAGAAGGAGCTGGGACCGTGCGGGGGCATCATTCCCGAACCGCCAACGAGTCCTGGGCATTCGCACGAGCAACCGCACAATCCTTCGAACCAGTGATTCGCGGCCCGATTGCCTGACAGGCACTCCTGCTGCTAGCTTCTCACAATCCACGCCGCCACGGCGCAGATTCAATGTTGCGCTGCTGGGCTGCTGGCCTAGGTTGGTGCTGAGCCGTTATTTGCCTTACGAGAAGTCCTCACTCGGGGTCGGCCAGAATGTCGTTCTCAGCTTTTATTCGGAGCACGGGGGCACGGGGTACCTGAACTGTCTACTGAACGCCCAGAATCTCGATCTCAAATATCAGGGTCGAATTCGGGGGAACGACCTCCGAGCCGCGATGACCGTAAGCGAGGGATGGGGGAACCCATAGCTGCCGTTTGCCGCCGACCCGCATGCCCTCGATGCCCTCATTCCAACCCTGAATCACCTTAGAAGAGCCAAGCAAAAAGATGACCGGCTGCCGTTCATCCACCGAACTCTCAAACTTTTTCCCAGACTCCAGCCATCCGGTGTAGTGGATTTTTACCGCCTTCCCCTTGGTTGCCACCCCCCCCGGTCCCGATCTGCAAGTCCCAGTATTTCAGCCCCGACGGCGTGGTCGTTCCCTCCCCCGTGACTGTCGTAGGTCCGTGCATGACTCGCAGGCCAACGACCGGTGGTCTGGGCTGGGGTCGTCGAGTATGACCCTGGGCCAGCGCGTAGCTTGCCATCAAGGCCACCATCACAATACAGACATTCTTCCTGCACATGTATAAGACCCTTTTCCCTAACCTGCCTTAAGCATCCGGTCCATGACACGGCAGCCTGGCATGTCAGGACGACAAGAAATTGTGGACGATGTCCACGATGCGATTGGTACGCGCGTCCACGATCAAAATGTCAGCATTAATTGAGCCACGCAGGTAGTTCGGAGGCAAGTGCGGCAGGTGGTGGTCTAACTCGGGCGGAAATGGCGTAAGTCGTCTTAGCAAATAGGGCGACAACAGGCCATCCCGCTCGACGCTCAACTGAAGCTCCGGGGGGACACCGCGGCCGACCGTGCCATGACTTAGCTTAGCGGACAGATTCTTGTAGTAGACACGGATTGTCTCCCGATCGCGCGAGCTGAAAGTGATTCTTGCTCCGGGAGCTCTAGTTTCGTTGCTATCTGGCTGTGCACTTTGTGTCCCCTGCGGCGTGCTCTTGGCACGATCCTGCCCGACACTGAACACAGTCAGAAGATTGAATAGTGTTGCCACCAAGGTTCGAGCGATTATTTTAGAGATGTCCATCTATTTATATTTATCTCTGAGGTTCCGCGGGGGGGGCACCAGGGTTGTGGTTATCGCTGCCCGGCACTTCGGTATTTGGAGCCGCCGGAGTCGTCACGGGCACCAAGGCAGGCCGACGAACCGCCACCGCGCTAGTGGTGGCCGGTCCCGTACCTGCTTGCGGTACAGGCCTAGGAACTGGCATGGGACGCTGGGGGCGTGCTTGCGCCTCCGGTGCGAAATAAGCCTCATTTAACGTTGCCGAAAACGATTTATGGAGTTGATCCATTGTCTGCTGGAAACGTTGTTGTGACAGTTTGGATTTGAGGTCCTCCTGCGTTTTGTCGTCGAGGGGCTTTCGTTCCTTGGACAAGAATTTGTAGATGAAATATCCGTTGCTCTCAGGGAAAACATGGGATATTTCGCCAGGCTGCATGTCGAGAATTGCCCGCTCATCCGCTGGCAATTCCTTCAGCGTAAGTTTGACGTTCGTGCTTGAGGGGGGAGGGGTTAGTCCGGCCAATTCGAAGGCTTCCTTCTGTAATTTATCGAAGTCCTCCCCAGCAGCAGCGCGCGTTTCGAGAGCGTCCGCCTCGTTCTTCATCGTATTATTGCCAGACTCCGCGGATTCCTCCGCCGTCTCGGCACTCGATTTTTCGTTTGGGGCTTGCTTGCGTCGGCCTTTGGGGATAAAGATCCGGTCCACGGTCACCTGCTCGAAGGAGTCAGGGTTGTCTTTGTAGTATTTCTCAATGTCCGAGGGTGTAACTTCTTGTGCGTCCTTTTCTACCGCGCGATTCAGCTCTGTAGAGAGTATCTGAATACGGGAAAACTCCATCAACTCTTTGAAATTCGGCTTGCTTTGATATCCTCGCTTCTCAGCCGTGTGAGCCATGATAATCATGGTGGGATAAAGCTCAGCCAGCTTCTTCTTAAAGGACGGGGTCATGTCTGGTTGTAAGGCAGCGGCCAGGCGCTCGAACTGCGAGCGAGTAATGACCGTCTTGCAGTCGGCTGCTTTATGGGATGCTGAGGTCGAATTAGGTCTCGGCTTTGCCGTTTTGCTCGCAGCAGGAGCGTCACAGATGCCCTGTATAGTGATAACAGGGTCGTCGGCACCAACGTGGCCACTAATGGGCACAGGTACCGCACCGCTCGGCCGGAGACCGGTCGCCTTGCGCGGGGCCTTTCCCGGGTTAGCGGGCGCGGTAGCGGGAAGGGCCTGCGCCAGTCCCATCGAAGTTAGGACAAGAATTGCCATGCTGCGAAAATGCATTGTGGGTAGCCTCCGTGGTTATTCGACCCTGTTTCCTCGAACTGCTACTTTCCAGCGATCCATTTTCTACCCGCGTAAACCGCGGGGCTTCGGAAATGAGCGAAGTCAAAGTGCTGCTGACCCATTCGCCCAGCGGTACACTTGTTCTTCCGGACTCCCGTGAATCAACGTGGGCAAACACGGGAAAGAGGAGGAGATTTATCGAGCCGGACAGGTTGCGCCCGCATCCAGCACAAACCTTGCGAATGGTCGCCAATGCACATCCATGAACATCCTGAACCGACGTTGAGAACCACTCTAGCTAGCAGACGACCAGTTCGGATGGCTCTTCCGAGTCGGTGATTAGCGGGTGTGCGATAGGGTACTCGCCTCGACCACCAGTCCTTGCGCCCGAAAAGTACCGATGACTACGGTCACACGGTTTCCGGGCTTCACAATATGACTTCTGTTAGAGAACACCATCCAGTATTCTCGACCGTTCTCAGGTGTCGCAGTTTGGCGCAGCTGTCCGACCTTCTCCATAACCGGAACCTCTAGCCTCGCTCCCGAGGTCTGATCGGTCAGCGTGGGACTGAACTTCTTGTTATTGAGCACCTTCGCCTTGGTCGCATCCACTACCCGGTAACTGAAGCGGATCATGGAGCCCGAGGCGGTTTCCCTGAGCCTGAGGTCGTCGACGCCCCAGATACGGCTGTACACCATGGCCGCGCGCTCGCTGCTTACAGTTTGGGTAACCGAAGGGGGACGGGCAGAGACAAGCTTCGCGGAAGCCATCGGCGAAGATACCGTGTGATCCACTTGTCCAGGTGGTTCCACTGCTCGAACTGCCAAGGCCGATAAAAAGACGATGCTGCCCGCGAGAAACCTCGCGAGCAGCATCCGGATGGGCACGAATGGCTGGTTGATCATCGTCTCATCCTACTAATACGTCCCAGTCAGCGACGCCGTTTGCGGGCTGTTGGGCGCGTTGTCGAAGACGCTCATAGTTGCGCTTGTCGCCACCCCGAGTTGCGTCGAGGGCGGCGGTGAGAAGACCACCAGGATCGTGCAAGTCGCTCCTCCT
>Ga0209804_1000339_pt1 | contig 40227 bp, 39 predicted proteins | sample GraSoiAngelo_139_FD_185896 | JGI IMG/M metagenome (GOLD analysis project Ga0209804, IMG submission 185896) | Grasslands soil microbial communities from the Angelo Coastal Reserve, California, USA - 14_0929_12_20cm (SPAdes) (version 2) | ecosystem: Environmental > Terrestrial > Soil > Grasslands ... | reverse complement strand
GTGGTAGCGCTGTGCGAACACAGGTTCGCGCCCGCAGTTCACCTCTGCGAGCTCGGCAGGCGTCCGAATGATGCGGACGTGGTGGCCACCTGCTCCCTGATACGGCTTGACGACGAGCGGTCCTAAGTCCAGGAGCGCGAGCAACTGCTGAGGTTGCGATGCGACGTACGCGGCAGGCGTGGGCACGCCCGCGGCCTCGAGGGTCCGCGAGGCGACGATCTTGTCCTTCAGTGCCGCTGATACGGGATACGGATTCACGATGACGGCGCCCAGCTCATGAAGGGCTCCCGCCAGGCTGAGCGAGAGTCCGCTCGTGTGCCGCAAAACGTAGAGGTCGTGCTCGACCCGGACTTTCGACAGATCGAGGATCCCCTCCACAGGATGGATGACCTCGACGATGGCCCCAGACTCCGCGAGCGCCTCGACCACGGCGGGCATAAGACTTGCGCTCTTTGGCGAGTAGTGTGGCAACAGGAATCCAATGCGCAATCTCTTCATAGTTCACGCTTCACAGCGGCAAATTGTTCGCACCGGGCACCTGGGTCTATCGCCACCAGCCGCCCTTTTTCGATCCGTACAATGAGGTCAGATTGCTGCAATGCGCTCAAGCGATGTGTGATCACGAACGTCGTCCGTCCTCGGGCAAGCCGTTCCAATGCTTCCAGGATGGCAGCCTCGGTCCGCATATCGACGGAACTGGTCGGCTCATCCAGGATAAGGATGGGCGCATTCTTCAAGAACGCCCGCGCAATCGATATCCGTTGGCGTTCCCCGCCAGAGAGACGCATGCCGCGTTCGCCAACCACGGTTTGGTAAGCCTGGGGCAGACCGATGATGAAATTGTGCGCATTGGCGGCCTTTGCCGCAGCTTCAATTTCTGCCTGGCTAGCGCTCGCGCGCGCATAAGCAATGTTCTCGGCGATGCTGGTTGAAAAAAGGAGCGGCTCCTGAAGAACCATCGCGAACTGGTTGCGCAGATCGGAAAGCTTGTAGTCGCGAAGGTCCACGCCATCGAGCAGGATCTGTCCTCCGGTTGGATCGTAGAACCGAGTCAGCAGATTCACGAGCGTGGTCTTTCCCGCGCCCGTGGTTCCAACGATGCCGACCGAGCACCCAGGCTTGACCTCGAAGGAGATGTCTTCGAGGACCGGCCGGGCACCATCGTAAGCAAACGACACATGCTGAAAGATCATGGCGCCGGAAGCATGGGCCAGCGGCCGAGCGTGTGGACGTTCCTCGACATCGACTGCCTCGTCCAGCAGCGCGAAAGCCCTTTCGGCGCCTACAAAGTAGGTCTGCATGCTTGCCATTTTCTTGCCAACCGTTCGCAAGGGCCCGTAGAGTTGTCCTAGATACCCCATGACCAACAGGAGACTGCCCAGCGTAAGTTTTCCCGCCTTGATGTCGTGTACTCCGATGTACAGCACGCTGGCCGTACCGAGCGCGGTTAACAAGGCCAGAACGATGCCGTAGCCGCCTTGCAGTTTTTCCTGATGAAGGCGTTCCCGCATGCCTTCCTTCGACCTCTGCATGAAGCGCTTGTGCTCGCGCTCCTCTTGTCCGAATGCCCTTACCACGCGAACCGAACCCAACACTTCCTGCACCACCGATAAGGCGGAGCTTTCGATGTTCCGCACTTTGCGCGATTGGCTGCGCATCCATCGCCGGTAAGAACCGGAAGCCCACAAAACAAATGGCGCAATGGCCACTCCGACCAGGGCGAACTTCCAACTGATGCGCGCCGTAACGAAGATCATCGCTATCAGGGTGATAGCGGAGGAGAAGAACGGCACGATACCGACCACGACGATGTTTTGTAGTGCGGTGGCGTCGTATTGAATGCGATAAATGGAATCTGCCGTGCCCTGGTTGTCGTGGTACGACAACGATAGCCGCTGCAGGTGCCGGAAGAGTTTGGCGCGAAATTCCCGCAGCATCTTCTCTCCCGTGTAGGCGGTGAGAAACGAGGAGGTGAATTCGCGGAGTTGACCCACCAGGGCAACAGCTATGAGCAGGCCAAGCGCCAGGACCAGCAGATTGGCCTCCGATCCCCGGATCGTCGCGGGCAGCCAGCCGAGAAAATGCGGCAGTGGACGCGACCCGATGACGTTATCCACCACGATCTTGAGCGGCAATGGCGTCAGCAGCGCCAGCGGAGTCCCCAGCAAGCTGAACAGGAGCAGCGCCGCCAGGTAGCCGGAGTAGGGCCGCATCTCCCGCCATAGCCGCCAAGTATTGGAACGTAAGCGATTCATCCCCGATGCCGGTAGTCCTTATGTGCTCTCAAACTCGGCTCAACCGCGCCGAAATAGGTATTTGACCGATAGCTGAACCGTCCTCGCCCCCCCTGCCGAATTAGCACGGCCAAAGAAGGGCGAACTCAAGACTCCAACAATGCCGTTGACATTGGTGTGATTGATCACATTGAAAGCATCCACAGTGAATTCCAGGTTGTTGCGTTTGCGTTTTGAGGCGGGCTCGCCACCCCAAAGGCGCGCGACATTAAACGTCTTCCCAAAGCGCACATCGAGTTCGACAGTTCCCGGTCCGCGGCCGGTGTTGCGAGTCACGCCAGGGGGGCGGTCCGTCGCCACCGTATCGCCGTTGTTGTCGAATCCCGTGGTGATGTCGAAAGGCGCTCCGCTCGTCACCGAGAGCAGCAATCCTAGGTGAAAGGCTTGCGGCAGCGCCACCGCTCCCATCAGGTTGAGGCGATGTCTCCAATCAAAATCCGCCGGCCCGATCTCCGGTCGCAGGTCGTAATTGTTGGCTGGAAGGGCAAAGGTGCCGGACGTGTCGTTGATGTTCTTAGAAAAAATGTACTGAACATAGGGCTCAAAGAACTTGCCGAATTGCCCGCGAAACGTGGCCGTCACAGCGTGACTCCGCTCAAAAGCCGTCGACTCGACCTGGTTAATGTTCACGAAACTCGGATCCGGACGCAGTCCTGTCTCGGGCAGCGGCGCATTGATATTGCGCGAGCGGAAAAGATGCGTGCCATGTAGAAACGCGTATTCCACTGTGAGTGAGTTATTATGCCAAAGCTCATGCTCAACCCCAATGCTGGTCTGCGACAGGTAGGGGGGCCGTATATCCGGCGCCACTCGTATGACGCTCGGGGGAGACGAACTTGCCTCGCCGGCTGCGAATGGGTTGGGAAAAGAGGGGTTTGAGAATACCAATTCGCGCAGCCGAGTGCCGTCGTAAAGCAGCGATCGCTGCCTAGCCGATACCGGAAAGTTATCGTAGAAAATTCCGCCTCCGCCGCGAATGACGGTCTTCCGGTTTTTGCCCGGAGCGAAGGCAAACGCAAGCCGGGGAGCGAAGTTGGCACGCTCGTCGATGGTAGATTGCCAGTCATATCGCAGACCGAACGTCAGCGTCAGCTGCGGCGATACTTGCAGCTCGTCCTGAACAAATCCATTGGCGACGCGGGCAGCGAATTCGACATTCGGATTACCTTCCACAGTCCTGAACACAAATGGACTGCCCGCGGCGTATTGCCCCAGGCTGGCAAACTCAAAGGTCCCGCCAAAATTCGAGGCATCGAATGCATCGATCAGATCTGCGCGCAATCTGGCGCCAAAGGTAATCGCATGCTTATTGTGGGCGTAGTAGACGGTGTCTTGAAGATCGAACTGCCGTCTCTCATCGCGGGTGAAGGTTTGAGACGGCCCGGCGTTAAAAGCCTGGTTGACGATAATGGCTGGCGCTACCGCCGAGTTCCCCGTGTGCTCGTTGTCGTTGGAGAAACTGAACCGCAAATCATTGCGCCAGTTCGCCGGAATTATCGCGCTATAGTCCAGCATTACTCTGTGTCTGTGACGCCCGTCATTGACTCCCTGTTCAGGTAGATTGAAACCTCCCACGTCCTTATTATGGTAAGAGTGGTCGTTGAAGTTGTAGGTCCCGTAGAGGGTGTGAAGGGGGCTGACCCACCACTGCAGACGCGCGAAGACATTATCGCGATGCTGTGTCGTGGGCACGTTTTCCAAAACGGGACCAGTCAAGGTTACGGCATTGACGACCGCGCTTTGGTTGAGCATGGAGCGCTCGGCGGCGATATAGAAAGAGGAAGAGTTACCCGGGAGCGCCCCGCCCAGGTTGGCCTGCAGTAATCTTCGGTCCAGATCCGGCGCGAGTTTCGCAAACGCATTCCGAGCGTCAAACAGAGAGTTCCTGGCATACATTGCAAAACCGCCATCGTAACGCTTCTTGTGGCCATGTTCGGTGGTAACTTCAACCTTTGCTTTCCCGGGGTGCTGGAACAGGGCGGAATAAGGATTGCGGTCGATCCTGATCTTTCTGATGGCCGACGCAGGCAGATCAACAGCTGATCCTTCGACTCCATCGATGATGATCGACGGCCCTTCTGCACCTTGCGCAGCGGGTGAAACGAATTTCTGGATCAGCGGCGTTACGTCTTCCGAGAGTGTAGGGAGCTGGCGCAGCAGATTGTCATCGACTCTTGCTGTGGCAGCGTCGCTGTCGGAGGTCGAAGGCGCCTCATCGACGGCATCTGCGTCGACCGTGATTTGTTGCTTCACGGCTCCAATCTTGAGTTTAATTTTTAGTGGCTTCAATGCTTGCCCGTCGGCTACGAGACTCTTTTCATACGGCTCGAAACCGCTCATTTCAATTTTCAGAACGTAGTTACCTGGAGACACTTCTGGGAAACTGAAATTTCCGTTCTCGTCGGAAACAGTTTCTTGTATGTGGTGTGTGTCCCCGCGAACCAGGGTGACTTTCACTCCCGAAATTGCCGCCCCGTTGCCGTCTTCGACAACGCCAGTTACAGTCACGCTCGCTTGGCCGCGCATCTGCCCGAAGACAGGCGACGACAAGACCAGCGCAACCAGCAGCGCGTTTACGGCTGAATGAAAACGGAGCATCGGGTTATCCAGCCTTCCGGCTAACCCTCGTTTCGGCCACCGCTGGTCCACGTTCAAGGACGGTTGCGCAGGGCGCTCCAAACCTGGCGTGGGCTGCTGCCGCTATCGCTGCGTTTTCATGGGTAGGAACCACGGCAAGTTTGCTGGCACGCTCTTCCATCCGAACAGGCATCAGCAAAGCGCCGGTTGCGGCTGCACATTCCTGAACTACGCGTGCCGCAACCGCCACTGCCATAGAGGCGAGAATGACAGCGCCCGCCCAGGCTCCATCCCGCGCCGCGGCGGCCGCAAGGCTACAAAGTAATAGACCCAGCACCATGGCCACGGTCGACGGTTTGGGCCACACACGAAATCTCACTAACTGCCGGTCCATGCCGTGTTCTTCCACAGCCATCCGCAGCCGGGCAGCTCCGAGCATGTTGGGCCGAACCTCGAGGTCCCAATGATCAAACTCTCCCCCTCGAACGACGCACGCTCCCTCAGCTCGCAACTTTGACTCAATCGATTGCAGTCTGTCACTCGAGGCCTGCCAGCGCTCGCTCCAAATTCGGAAGCTGCGCGGACAGGGGAATGCCGGAAGGAAGGGTCCGCGGCGCCGCCACAGCGTCAGTCCGCAGCACAGGCGCCCGTACAGGCGGGCCGCCGGCTGGAGCAGGTGCAGAAACGCGATCAAGCAGCGCATGCCCATCCGAGCAAGTCCGGATCGAGATACGTCCGCGATTCTGATTTGGGCGGCGTTCCAGCAGGATTGGAAGACTGGAATCCCAGCTGCCACCAGAAGCAAGGGAAGCGCAAGCAGCAAAGGCCTCCAAAGCGCCCCAACGCCCGCTAGTGCAGCTAGACCGGGAACCAGCAAGTACCACTCGGGCATCAGGGGTAGCGCTGAAAGCGTGTTGTGCGCCGGCTGGTAAATCGATTGGAAGGGCGCGCTGCCCCACACCCCCTGATAAATCCGCGCCCTACGCCACAAGCTGCGCCCATTTCCGTCGCCGTAGACTCGTCCCGCCCAGCTCACGTGGCCGGCTGTGTTGTATTTATCCGGCCACTTCGCTTCCAGCAGCCCTTCGGCTTTGCCGTATCCTCGTTGCTGTTTCCAATAGGTCCGCACCGAGCCGCGTCGGTGATGCCAGACCATGGCGCCCGGGCAAAAGCCCAATTTTCGACCACTTTGCTTCAGGCGCCAGCACAAATCTACATCATCGCCAGCGACGCGGAACTGAGGGTCGAATCCGCCGATGGTCGCCAAGTCAGCTTTGCGGAATGCCATGTTGCATCCCGGAATGTGCTCCGCCTCGCAGTCTGAAATGAGAACGTGCACCGGACCTCCAGGCGCCTTGGCGATCGACGCCGCCAGCAGCCCATCATTGGGAGGCGCGATGTTCGGTCCTCCCACTGCCGCGTAATCGGTGCTCATGAACATGGAAGCGAGATACGACAACCACTGAGGATCGGGGTAAGCGTCATCATCGATATAGGCGACGATTTCCCCATTGGCGGCTTCCAGACCCGTGTTGCGCGCGCGGCTCAGTCCACGATTGGGTGTGCTAATCACGCGAAACCCATACTCTCGCGCAATGGCCGCTGACCCATCGGTCGAACCGTCGTCAACCACGATCACTTCAAAGTTCGGGTATTCGAGCTTTCTCAAACCTTCGCAGCATTCACGAATGGTGCGGGCACCGTTATAAGTGCAGATCACAACCGAGATGAAGGGCCGGCGTATTTCCGGTGCAAACGGAGTCTTACGGAATCGATCGCGCACGGCTGCTAGAGCCGGCTTTGGCGACCGGTCGCGACCTGTGAGGCCGAACGCCCAGTCCTCCGCCTCCGCCCCACCTCGGAACCATTCATCGGTCCAGGAATAGATGAAGACGCCGGCACATCCCTCCCGAAACGCGGTTCGAATCTGCCAGTCGAGTACACGTGCCTGGGTGTGTTGGCCGTTGCGATAGCTGTCCAGGCCGATCTCGCCCATGACCAGGGGAACCTCACCCGCGATATTCTGCAATCGGGCGAGATACGCCGCGAGCCTCTCCCGTGATTCAAGGTAGACGTTGAAGCAGAGGAAGTCCAAAAACGGCAGCTGCAGATATTCCGTCGAAGGATAGTTAACGTAGGTGACCGTGCCCCCGGGATCCTCGGCTTTTACGGCACGGTAGAGTTTCTCCAGATATCGCTCGATTTTGCGGCGGCCATGCCAGCGCACGATCGAGGCCGGAATCTCGTTGCCGAGTGAATAGGCCAGAAGGGCCGGGTGTCTGGAGCAGTCGCGCACTTTGGCCCGCAACGTCTCGGGAACGTCTGGTGCGCCTTTCTTGTCCGTTAAAAAGCCGACATATTGATCGGCAGCAAGGTCGAGCATCACACGCAGCCCGTACCGGTGAGCTGTGTTAAGCAATGAAACGGGCGGCGTATTGTAAACCCGGACGGCGTTGATGCCATTGGCGGCCATGAGCGCGAAATCGCGATCGATTTTTTCTTGATCGTGATATTGGTTTCCGCTGGCGTCGGGACGAAACGTTCCGTACGTGACGCCACGCACATATAACTTCTCATCTCCGACCCAAATAAATTTGCCCCGCACCTGCGGGCGCATGGCTGCAGCAATCGATGGGGAGAATGGGAAGTCGACTCGCTCTGCCACGAGTACTCCTGTTGACTTCGAAAAAATAGAATGCGAAAACCCTGGCCCTTAGCTCTGACCTGGCTCAGCCTGTATGACAGAAGCGATTCGACTCCAGCCCGGGCCAGACGGGGTTCGGAATGTGACATACGTTAACTGGGGGGGTAACGTGGGGGCTACAGAAGACGATGCCATCCACTGCATGTAGCTCCGCTTTTTCAGTCCCAATTCCGACAGCATGACGTGCCCACCCGCGCTCACGTCGGGGGGCACAATGCATCGCAGTTCAGCATCCCGACGCTCTCGAGTCAATACCGTGGAAGCCTTGCGCTGCCGGTGCTAGATCATTCTTACTAATCCTTTTGGCTTAGTCCGCCTCACTCGATCGCACCCGGTCGGAATCCTCCCCTGGAGTACTGCAGCTCGCCCGCCGGTACCAGCCCCGCGGCGGAACTCGACGGGCAAAATTCTCTCCTGTTCAACACTTTCAACAAGAGCGTGAAAATACGTTGAGGACAGGTGTCACGGGTGCGGGTACCGCGAAAAGCCGCAAAGTCGCACTCTAGAGCGCGACACGGGATAGGTCGCGCTCGGAAACCGGTGCCATCGGCTGCTCCGTCGGGGGCGAGTTGACCCGCCCGAGAGTTGCCCCCTGCCAATCCTTGGAATCTGGTGAGTCCAGCTCCCTGGCAAGCCGCTGCATGGAAGCCTAGCCTCCCGCGGCCTCGGCATCGACTATTGCCCAAGGCATTTTTTACAACTTCTTAACCTCCGGAATATATCTTTGGCGTTACACTTTGGCTGTTCGCGAAGGTATTGCAGCATGTTCTCCCCAGAGGGCAAGTCCAACCGCTCTTGGCAAGAGCTCGCCGCAGAAGCAAGCCAAGAGCAGGATCCCAAAAAGCTCGTCGAGCTGGTCAACGAACTGGAGCGCGCCTTAGACGCGCGCGATGCCGAGATGCGCGCCGGGTCCAAGTCTGAGCACCCAGCCGGAAAATAGCGCTCGCCCTGGCTGCGGCTGGCGGAGTGGCGCGCCGGAGTGTGGCTGCCCCTGGGTGCAATGGCTGAGTGGCCTCCTCGTCCACAAATCACTAGGATTTGCGGCAAGAGGCTCCCCTTCTAGGTTTGGGTATTCGCGGTGGGGGCGATTTCGCGGACTCTTTTATCTTTAGGTTCTTAACTTTAGGTTCTTAACTTTAGGTTCTAAAGCGGCTGGCTCTCCCCGCGTTTTCGACGTTGCTGCAAGGCGACTTCGCGCGAACTTGGCCCAGAAGCTTAGTTCCTGTCCAATCCGAGCTGAAAAAGAAGGTTCTGACGACGAACAGATTGCGCTCACGTTCCCGCTTTGGCTCGGAGCATCCTAAGAATTTCGTCTGCCGCTAAAGTGATTTTCTCTTTCAGCCTTTTCTCTTCCCGAACCGGTTTACCGTCCGCCAAATCGAAATAGCCGTCTTCCGCGTGGTGACGACCACAACCGGGAACCGGGCACACATGCCCAGAAACCGCACCTCCGGAGGATTCGAGCGAAGAAGGAATCATCTGCAAATTCTTGTGCCTCTCGCAGGAGCGTTGTGCCACGGGGAAGTCCTCCTACCCCCACTTTATGTCGACGGGGGCTCAGGTCAAGGGCAGACCGGCATTCTTCTCTGCACAAGAAAAAACACACTTGCAGAGCGCACCTGAGAAACTGGGAAATCGGGAAACTTGGGAAAAGGTGGCGGATCTGGTTTCCCACGCAACATCCATTTGTTAAACTCCAGTCCACGATGCGTATCGTAGTGAAAGTGGGTACCAGCCTGATCGCCCCCGGCGGCCGCATCGACACTACGCGCCTGCGCAGCATGGTAGACCAGCTCGATCTCTCGCGCCACGAATATTTGATTGTCACCTCGGGCGCTATCGCCTCGGGCATCTCGAGCCTGGATTTGGCGGAACGCCCTTCGAGCGTGCCCGCTATGCAGGCTTGCGCAGCCGTGGGACAGAGCCTGTTGATGCACACCTATGAGCAGCTTTTCTTCGGCAAAAAGGTGGTTGCTCAACTGCTACTTTCGAGCGATGACTTCACCTCCCCGGTCCGCTACCGGAACCTGCAAAACACGCTCGCCCAGTTGTTGAGGCTGGGTGTGGTGCCCATCGTGAATGAGAATGACAGCGTTTCGGTGAGGGAACTGGTGGGCGCTTTCGGGGATAACGATGAACTGAGCGCGCTGCTGGCGACCGCGACAAAGGCCAACTGGCTGCTCTTGCTAACCGACGTGGATGGCTTCTATATCCCCAATGGCCGCAAGCGTCCTCGCTTGCTGCGAAATATAAAGCGGCTAACACCTGCCATGGAGAGATTCTGCGCGGGCCGGGGCAAACTGGGGACAGGAGGCATGCTCTCCAAGTTGCGTGCTGCCAGGTTGGCCAGCGAATCGGGCATCCATGTCGCCATCGTGAACGGACGCCATCCGCATGCCATCGCCTGGGCCCTCGAGCACAAGATCGGGACGTATTTCCCTCCGCAGAGAAAGGGGAAACCTTAGGATGTCTCCCGTGGCGGACAAGCTTTCTACCCAATCCAAGCTGCTGCGCGCGCGGGCGGCGGCGGCGCAATTAGGGCAACTGTCGACCGCGGAGAAAAACCGACTCCTCTTCGCCATAGCAGACGCCATCGACGAGCAAGTTGAGAGCGTCCTCGCGGCCAACCGTGCAGACCTGGAGGCGAGCGGTTTGGGTGGGGCGATGCGCGAGCGGTTGCTGTTGAATCGGGAGCGAGTCGTCGCCATAGCGCAGGGAGTACGGGAGGTGGCTGCCCTGCCGGATCCCGTCCACGAAACCGTAGCCGAATGGACCCGCCCTAATGGCTTGCGGATCCGAAAAGTCAGAGTACCCCTGGGCGTGGTGGGAATCATTTATGAATCCCGGCCAAATGTCACGGTGGATACGGCAGCTCTGGCGCTAAAGACAGGCAACGCCATTGTGCTGCGTGGGGGCAAGGAGGCAGCTCACACCAACCAGCGCCTGGTGGAGATTCTGGGAAGGGTAGGCGGACTGCCCGAGGGAGCCATTGAGTTGCTGGATTCGAGCACGCGCGATACGGTCACCGAGCTGATGAAAGCACGTGGTTTCGTGGATGTCCTCATTCCACGCGGCGGGCCCGAACTCATTTCCTTTGTGGCCGAGCATGCCAGCGTTCCAATGATTGAAACGGGGGCGGGCAATTGTCATATCTTCGTAGACGAGGGCGCAGACTTGGACATGGCCGACCGCATCGTCATCAACGCTAAGACACAGCGTCCCTCCGTCTGTAACGCGGCGGAGAAGCTTCTGGTAGATGCGCGGATCGCAGAAAGGTATGTTCCTAGAATCACCCGACAGTTGCTGGATCACAACGTGGAGGTCCGGGGCGATCGGGCCGTCTGTCGAATGGCGGCGGGACTCAAAGTGAACCAAGCGCAACCTCAGGACTGGAGCGAGGAATACTTGAAGCTGTGCATTGCGATTGGCGTGGTAGCGGGAGTCGACCAGGCGATTGCTCATATCAACCGGTACTCGACCAAACATTCCGATGCGATCGTCACGCAAAACGAAGAAAACGCCCGCAAGTTCCTACGCTGCGTGGATTCGGCGGCAGTGTACTGGAACGCCTCCACCCGTTTTTCAGACGGCGGTGAGTTCGGTTTTGGCGCGGAGATGGGAATCAGCACCCAGAAATTGCACTGCCGTGGGCCGTTCGCGCTGACAGAACTTACATCCACGAAGTATGAAGTCGTAGGGAACGGTCAGGTGCGAGCTTAGCCCGGGAACAGTCGTCGGCCAAGTACGACCGGCGCCACGCATGGCAGCGTTTCATGACGGTAAACGTGTAGTGTAGGCTATGCTCCGGACGGAACACATCCAGTCGTAACCGATCAAGACACTCGGCGTGTTAGCGACTGGAAAAATAAAAAAGTAGAGCGGAAAACTTTCACAACCTACGCCTCGATTTCCTGCGCAACCGCTTCGAGTCGAACTTTGGTGTCGCCTGCGCCATTCAACAATCTCTGGTCAAAACGAATCCGACCATTCTGCTTCCGATTTTATTACTGGTTCAGCAAGAGACCAGCGAGAAGGATCAGGCATAGGCTTGCCAGCAACCAGAAATACCTGTCTTCGCGTTCGTCAGCTACCTTCCTTCGCCTGCTTGATCGCATGCTCCCCGTTCCCCAGTCGCGATCAGTCTGAGACAAAGCTACCGGCTGGACAATGGCTCTCACGTGGCGTAACTGGCTCGCACGTGGCGTTACTGAAGTGTAACGGACGTAACGGCGAAATTGCTGAGTTCCAGAACGATCGGCACGGACTTTACCTGTAGATAACCTCCAGCTTTTGCTCATGCCAGCCGTTCATCGTCCATCGTCCTCTCGGCCGGCGCCGGCAGTTGCCCCTAAACATGCTTTGCCTCCCCCGCCGCATGCACTAACTTCTGCTTCCCTGTCTCTCCCCTGTCCGTTTCTGGCCCGGCAGTCTGCTGCCAGCTGGGATGAAAATCACTGCCTACACATGAGTGCTGTAGGAGGGGCTGAAACGCTCTTGCTCCGAGCCGGACCTCAGGAAAATGCCGGTGCGGCCACATGAACATAAAGCCAGGCGGCTGAAAGAGAGCAGCGTTGGACCTTCATGTCGGGTGGCTTTTCCGATTGTGTGGCCTATCGAGCGTCGTGTTGGGAGAGTACGAGCAACCCTTGGATGCCAATATGAAGGCGCAGCGGGAGAGTGCCGACATCCTTGCAGCCGTTCAACATGACACAACGGCTAGTTAGTGGTTGCTGCCTGTACGTTGGGTCCGCGCAAGGGCGAAGATTTTACCGACCTCGTGCACGTGTGTGAGATCCTCCGCTGCGAAGTTTTCGCCGCAGGAGCAAACGCAGTCGCGACACATCGCCAAGTTCTGATCAGGCGCTGGATTTGTGCGACGTACTTGCCCGGTTCTGTGTCGCTTCTTTTTCTTGGTTTTTCCGTATGTCCGGAATGCATCACAGATTTCGATGTGACCAGAGTCGTGCTGATTGGTTGCGCTCTGCACCCGGCAGACGTTCTGTCTCTTCAGTTCCTCCATATGAATGATAATGATGGAGCGGCGGCTGCGGCCGATTGCCTTTACCAAGTCTCTGTGGGTAATCCTCATCTGCCCGGTTCGGCGGTCTGCGTTTAGGCAAAAATAGATCTAACGAGCCGGGATGCCCCGTCGGACAGCAAGGCAAGGGCCCGCGAGACTTCTCCTCCGGCGCAGGGGAAAAGGATTCGTAGCACGCCGCGCATTGGAACCCCAACGGGATGAAACGCCACGACCGGAAAAATACGCTTCGCCATTTTGCAAAGCCTCCTGAGCCGGTCTGCCGAGGGCAATTGATGTAGAGGGACTTTGTTCGGCTTAGACTGCGCCGTTCCGATTGCCGTCGATGCTCGGGCTACATCTTCCCTCCGGTCTTCAAACCATCCAGCACGGGGCTCGGGTTTTCGCGGTATTCACCGCAGCAAGTTTAAAGCTTCTTCATCTTCAGTCGTCATTCCTACAAACGCGGCGCGCTTACCAGCCTTATCCTTCGGTTTGATTAGAGCTGAGAGTTCGACTTTAAAGAGCGGCCTAGTGACCAGCGACGGGCGCTACCCGTTTCGACAGCTGCCAGTGCCCGTTTCCCGCACCTGAAGTGGAGGATCAAACCAATTACAGTGCCCTCTACGCTAGGAATAGGAGCCTTCCATTCGAGAACAGAGGGGACGTTCTCAGTTTCCGCCCGATGTTATTGCCAAGCAGCGCCAACCGCTTGTTTGGCCTCAAGACTGCAAGTTGCCAGCAAGCCGGCGGTTTTCTGCATGAATCACATTCTCGAGATGCTGCTGGAAACTGAGCTGAGGCCTGTCGGCAAACTGATCGGGATAGGAGTAAAGAGCCAGCAGGTAGATGTCCAAGTCCTTGACGGTTTCTTTGTCCCCGGGGCAATCGAAAAGACCTATGACATCGATCCGTGTGGTCTGGGTGGCCATGGCAACCTCTTCAAAAGTCTCACCGACTCCGAGCAATGGAGGCCAAGATCCGGGCTGGGGGAAGAACCAGAAATCGCCACGTCTTGAATGTCCCCGGAGGGTGGGAAAAGTTGAATTCCCTCGGGGGTTGGGAAGACAAGCGCATAGTAGTCTACCTCTACTCTGAATCCATAGGGCAGTTTCTGTACGAGACTTGGGGAAACGAGGTATTTATTCGAGCGGGCGCCTCCCCGCTCCATCTGCGCGCTGAGGTCCTAGTCGTCAACGCGTGCCGACTGACAGTCTCTGACCAGCACAATTTATCGATCAGTTTCTGCTGACGGCGATTCAATACTTCTTTGGGCAGCCTATGAAAATTGCGGAATGTCCAGAGCAAGTAGATGCGTTTCCCAAAGCGACGGGCTCGCGTACGCCAAGCCGATATCCGTGTGTAACTCTAATACACCGGTGCGGATCTTGTGCGATACGGACCGCATTACCCCTTCCCTGTAGTGGACATTGGATGCTACTTGGGTGAGCTGGGTAACCTCGAGCGCCCCGGCTTAGCGCTATCAGGGAACGCCAGTCAAACCTGTATTGACGGGAATTAGCCTCAATTATTCGCAAGAGGACAAGTGAAGAAGCGCGGCTTCGTGGAAAAGTAAAATGGACTTCGCGACAGGGTTGAATGGGGTCGACTCCAGATTTCGTGCTCGCTCGTGCTGTTGCTGAACACGAGAGGTCAGTTGCCGCGACTGAGGGTGAAAGATTTTGCGAACTGGAGGTCCCGGTCCAATCGTTTGGGGAATGCGCGAATCACTGCCTTCAGGTCCTTGCTAGAAAATTCGACCATGTCAAGCAGCGGGACGTTAAAAAGGGCAGCTGGGCAAATGTTTATCGCCAGTTTCTCGCCAGACTCTAACGTCCCGCTCCTGCATCTTCTCGGAAAAAGCGGCTGAGATTCCATCGGGTAAACTATGTAGGGTATCGAACACTTCCCTCTTCGGGGCGGCGTCGGAAAAAATCGCACCGAATCCAAGTACGAAACTCCGGATTCGCCTCAAGGAGTAGGGAACTTTGTTCGTATCGTCTTGCGGACATTCCGACTCTCGAAGATAGACGGAATTCTTGCCCAGTACAGCGGGTTGCTGCAGAGATGGGCAGCGACGGGTCGAGACTTACGAGCGCCCAGACAGCGGCAAGAACTGGCACGACCACCGGAACGAACGGAAGGACGTTGTAATTTTCCAGGATGCGTCACCGGAGAATTACATGAAGCTCCAGCTATGGCCTCGTATCTGATCTGAACCAGACGCTCCTCGTCAATAATCGAGCGCCGAACAAGAGCGCAGACAGACCTGCTACGACCGCGACAACAATACCGACTACGCTAATCACGCCAGCAGCAGGCACGGCGCGAGGCAGCAGACTTTGCAGTTCCGTCTTTATCCCCGCGCTGCCTAGAAGGAATGCTACGCCGGTTGCTACGAAGACAGCTCCACTCAGGAAACTGCTGAGCCGCTGAACGACGGTTCTTGGCACCCACCCTTTTGACCCAAAGTCACGCCACGGCGTGCTGCGGGTTACATTGGGTGCGGGCGTATGGATTTGGTGCAAGCTACCTCCGTGGGGGTGCGGCCTGAAGCTATGCTTCGTGCGCAGGCAAAGCATACGATACACTAGGACAGACCCGCTTGTCCGGCCAAAACGACAAACGTCCGTTGTCCGCGCGGTCTGGTGGAATGGCGGCATCTTGCCAGGCGCACTGCGCCAGGTCCATGGGCCACTTGGTCGTGGACCGCGAATCGGAGCGCGTTTCTTCGGCTCGTCTCAATATACGCGGCGGCATTGGGGACAGACGCGACGAATCCCACCACCCGCGGTGCGAAATCACCCCCTCCACTCCTCACTTGAACGGATTGCGGGGAGGTGACCCTGCCCTCCCCCGGCCTCAACGACAAGCACGGCTATGACTCCTGGTGATCAGGACTTCTTGCGCAAGTTCGCCCGTAACAGCCGGGGAGGAGCGTTTACACGCCTGCTTCAACCGAGAAGTTCCCCGGTGCTTGCGCTCCCTGAAGTTGGTCGATCCGGAAAGGTACGCGTCAAATTCGTAGCTAGAAGTTGCGCTTTTTCTTGGGTACGTGGAATTCATGAAGATTCGGCACGTTGAAGCCCATCTCCACTTTGCCGGCAGGGTTCTTCTCCGAAGCGGGGTGTAGCGCGAGAGTGGATTTCTCCGGCGAAGATCCTGTGCCCTTGAGTCAAAAGGCGTAGGGCACGGGTGTAAGATCAGTTCTTGCTTCAGCCCAAAGCATTCGTTCCGGTGAACCGAGGCCGCTCACGAACCGCTCGTATGACAAAAGGGGATATGCAATGGACCAGCAGGACGCAAACCAAGAAGCCAAAGATGATCTCGGGCGCAGGCTCCTTGCTGCTCTGATGAGCTACCAACTGCACCTGAAGAGCATCGATTACACCATGAAGACCTATATCTCGCAGCAGGAAGTGGATCCGTCTTGGGGTGAGCTGGGCTGGACTCTTCTGGAGATGATGAATCGGGGCTTAGCGCAGAAAATGCTCGGACCTGTTCTCCAAGCTTTGACGGACAAGATCCAGTAGAGAGGTCATTTAGCCGCAGCCTTATTTCGAGCGCATCGTATTCTTGTGTTCTTGCAACCTTACGAGTTCGCATTGTGATGCGCCGGGCTAGCTGATCCTTTCACGTGCTCGTCCTGGGCGAATCGCAATCCTGTGCATCGGGTGCGCGGGGCCCGAACTGTCGGATGGGGACAACACCAAGCCGAGGACCTTGGCGACGATCCCGGCGCGAGTGGAAACTCCCATCTTGACCATTACCATACGCAGGAAAGCTTTGACCGTGTTCGGGCTGACCGCCATGCGATTGGCCATCTCTTTGTTGCTGAGCCCGCGCAGGAGAAATGTCACCGCTACCTGTTCCCGTGGCGTAAGGTGGAACTGTTGAGAGACTTGGCATAGGGCGAAAGATTCAGGGGTCCCTCGTTCCAGCACAACCAGCACCCTGGCATTTCCATTGGCGTCTAGCCGAAACGCGCGGCAGAAATAGACTCGTCGCCCCGACTTGAACTGGATGACGGCAGGCGCTGTATTAGGGCTTATGGGGAAGCTCTGAGCACGGAGAAGTCTGCGCCGGATTTTCTCGTTAAAGACCTCGGAAAGACTTCGTAACGGCGCCTGCTCCGCGGAGTAAGTCAGAATCCTCATCGCCTCGTGATTCGCAGAAAGACCTCTCAGTGTGGCGTCGGCCACCAAAAACCCCAGCGCTGGGATGGTAAGCGACCTGGCGCTGGAGTGACTGCCATCCTTGCCACAGGCGCCTGGCTCTCCAATAGTTGACGTTCCTCTGTACATGCCAGGTTCCGCACCCGGTATTGCCAGCGGCCTTGTGAGAAAGTCTCAGAGGGATTGTGCTCAGGCTGGTCCCCTCTTGCGACGCTGGGGCCTTCTCGAGCGCGACACAATGCAGGCCACAGGGACCGCTTAAACTTGTAGCGGCACTGAATTGCGCAGGAGGAAACTTAGAACGGTTCGTGATCAGGAAGGCCCCCCTGCCCTTCCCGGGAACTTCAGGCACGAACTAGGCGCTATCTTTTGCCTGAAAACCCGCACCAGTAACTAACGAAGGCATTCCGCGTCGGGGATCAGCACCTTCACTGAAACTCTCGCCGCGTTTGCCGTGCAGACTTGATTTGCAGGCCTTCACGAACTCTAGATAGGTGTAACCTAGCGGGGAAAGGGTAGGGCTCACAATCCGGTAAATCCTTGAAATGGGTAGAGAAAATTCCTGATTTGATTTATCAGGACCATACCGACGGTTTGTCCTTATGGCAAGCAACATAGCCAACCGTAGCAGCAACTTGCGCGTAGAAGTTGGGGAATTAGGACTGCCCTACATACCCTTGAAGTATGGGGGCCAAAGCAGCATGTTCACGGTGCAGCATCAAGCGCCGGGCCACACCGACTGCTGGCAAGCACCACCCATGCGTTTGATCCACCCAATCAATACCCACGAATGCTGCGAACCGGGGCTCCTGGTGGACGATTTGGAGTTCTGACGTTAGCTCCTTACTTACCCTCCTTGGGTATCGTCATCGTGCAGGCCGGCTTGTCCCCGCGAAAGCCTGCCGGATTGCGCCACGCTTTCGCAACCATCATCTGGTGCTTTACGGCGAGTGCGTGTCACTGGCGAACCAAAAGCAGTTCGCGGTCTTCCTCCTTGCTGTTCCAGCAGGACTGGGTCGCCTGCGCCGGGGGAGTTGAAGGCAGGTTGGGTTTAAAGAAAGATCCCCCAGCCGTCGGCGTTTGGTTTACGCTGCGCAGGACACTCCTAATCAAAAAGTAACCCCGGTAACCTCCTGGGACAAAGGGGCCCATGTCCCGCAATTCGACTTGATCAAGGAGCTAAGTAGTGGCCGCAGATGCCCAGAAAAGCCTTCAACACCGAAGTCCCTTCCTCCGGCAGCCTTCCTTCGCGGACAGTACATGGCCCGAGAACGGCGTCCTTCGGCTTGTCGGTACCGCTTTCCGCTTCAAGCTAGCTCCGGTCACAAACGGCTGGACATCCCTTCTGCCCGAAACTCCCGGCGTTTCAGCGCGGCTAACCTCTTTACTTGTGTCTTGGCTCCACTATGGCGCACCGCTTGTTCTGCAACGGTGCATCTGAGGCTGTCCATATTTCATGATCCGAAAGCAACTTAGCTACCCGCAGCTCCGCTCTTTTGGTCCCGATCCCGACTGCCCACTTTTTTTCCCCGGGACTAGTGTCCATACACCGTGGGTGGGGCTCTTGAAACCTTACGCGCCTGATCTTCAGCCTGACTTGACACGGCAAAGAGGCCGGAGCGCCCACCCACGTCCACCTAGGGGCCTCCAGCTTTCATCGCGGAGTTCAGCATGCCGGCACTCTCAGGTCAATACTGTGAAAACCTTGGCCATTCGGTTCTAGCCATAAGTCCTACTTCCCTGCCGCTACTTCGTTATGACTAATCCTTCTTACTAATCCTTCTTACGCGAGCTGAACTCCCTGCAGCCGCCCTTGACAGCACTCCCGGCCCGCAAGGATCTGTTCACGGCGATGCAGGCTGGCGCGGATGATTTTCTGCCCAGGCCCTCCGATTGGGCAGAGGTGAGAGTTCGTCTGCTGGCTGGTAAGAGGATCATTGAACTGCAGGAAGAGCTAGTAGCCATCAAAGATTGCCCGCGATTCGCGGCAGGCCATGATCGCTGACCAGCATGCTGAATCGTTCCAAGATCGTTGCGTGCTGGGAACGAGAATTGGCCCGGGGCCGACGAGAGAGAACCCCTGTCTCTGTCGTTTGGTTCGAACTCGCCGCCTCCAAGCAAGTCAACGATTTGCTCGGACAGCTGGCGGGAGATGCGGCCTTGAAAGAAGTGGCAACGCGAGTTCGCTCGAATTTGCGAATTTACGATGGCCTTGGACGCTATGGAGGAGAAGAATTCTCGTTAGTTTCGCCTCGATGCGAGCTGGACGCGGCAGTTGCGAGAGCTAACGAGACCGCCAGGTGGACCGGGCCGGCCCATCTACAACACTTTGACTGCGACACCAGGTAGGGTGGGGTTTTCATCTCTGACCTGGAGCGAGCTAAAAAAGGACCCCCGCCGGCGATCGACCTTCGCCATCGCGTTTGAGAGGAGCATCCCTTCCGCTATTTTGTGGCGTTTGAACGGCTGAAATCATCAACTTGCAATGGGTGCGCCTTCACGCATTTTTTTCCTTTCTTCCAGAAAACAATATCCACGCCTTCCTGCATCAAAGGTTCGACTTTGCGTCGTGCAGCTCCGTTTGTCCGGGTCGGCCTGGAACCGGGAGGCCCGCTAAGATGGCCAGATCAGTGTTAGTAGTCGACGACAACACCGTTATCCGTCAGGGGCTGTGCCGGTTATTCGCATCTGAAGCGGACTTTGAAATATGCGGTGAGGCCGAGAACGGACGAGAGGCGATTGAAAAGGCTCAGCAGTTGCAGCCTGATTTGATTGTTCTGGACATCTCAATGCCGGTGATGAACGGCCTAGAAGCGGCGCGCGTTTTGAAGCGGCTGAGGCCTACGGTACCGATAATCATGTTCAGCGCGTTCATTAATAAGTTCATAGAGAAGGAAGTCCAGTCCGCAGGTGCTTTCGCGCTGGTCTCAAAGTCCGAGCCCATGTCCGTAGTAGTCGACAAAGCCCGCGCCGCGGTTTGTACTACCAAGGTTGCCAATCGACCATCTCCGTTTCCGAATAGTTAACCACAAAACAATCCAACGCAACCGAACGCGAACTTTTAGCAGAACCCTGGACCGAAAAACGGCTCCCTTGCGCCTCAGGTTAGCAGGAGGCGGACTCGAATGAAACATAATATGACCATCTTGCTGGACTTCTGCTGACCTTGGTGGTGGTGCTGCTGTCCTCAACGGTCAACGCGGGACAAAATAACCCGACCCATCTAACACGAAATGTTAGCTGGCACGGTGGGCAGCGGGGCGGCAACAGAATTCTTCGGGTTCTCGCGGATGTTCCGCTCTGCCGTCCGTAGCGGAGGGACGATCCCAGAATCGAGGCTGTGTGACGGGAATTCCGCCAGGACCGCAAAGCCGCCCCGCAATTTTTCGATTCTACCTCTGGCACGATAAGCAGCTTCTCACGTTAGCACAGTTCCTGATACTGGCATTGATCACCCATGCATGGCGGTAACGAAGGCGGCATCAGGATCCTTAGCTTTCCGCATGATTCGACACGAGCGAAGTTGCGCTCACTCCACTTTTCCCGTGAGCTTTCCGCGCAATACCGTGATCGAGGCTTTTGGAAGTGTGTAGACGCTTCCAGGGCTTGCTTCGACAACGGTTGAATAGATCGGGCCGTCAGGATCGGCATGGCTGTTCAGCCCGTCGTTAATCCACACATACTGCTCGCTGCCGAAAGTCGCAAAAGCAACCGGCCCTGAGAACGAGGTCGTTCGTTTGGCTCTCGAATCCTCCAGTATCACTCGCATGCTGTGGGCATGCGACTCATCACGATTCACCAACAGCAGCGACCAGTTTCCATCCGGGCGGTGTACGGCGTACGAGGTCACCAGAATATTACCCTCATCGTCCCGTACGTCCGTCGAGGATGGGAACAAATAGTGTACTCCCGAGCGATGTTGTAACCACTCGAAATTGATCATGCGAGCGGCAAAATAGGGCGATGTGTATCCTCTGATGCCGTAGCTCTCGTCTGAAACAAAGTTCGACCATGACGCCCACCCTAGGCAGGTGTTGCGTATGCCCTGTGGCTGGATGGGAGAGTGATAAAAGGCAGCGCCTCCGCCCTCAAAAAACGAACCAACATTATCCGCAAGCCAGAGCGCGGCAAAAATCGTGGTCATCGGTCCGGTCAGTTGGGCGGCGAGATGATTCTCAGTCACCATGAGCGGGACGTTCCTCGGAACTCCATCATTGCGCCAGACCTGAAGGATGTGTTTCATCAGTCGTGGTTCGCTATAAAGGGATTTCCAAGCGATTTCACAGGGCTCAAAAGGATAGTGCTCGAAGGACACGAAGGCGAGGTCAGAGAGTCGACCGTGGGATTTGAGGTAGTCGACGAAACGGCCCATCCACGAGGTCCGGCCCTGCGTGTCCGGCCACAGTCGGATATCTTCATTGACTCCTTCAAATACGGGGCCACCGAGCTTGAGCTTGGGATCCAGGTTGTGAATCGCGGTGGCCCATTGGAGATAGAGTGCGCCGTAGTCTTCCGGGGTGGCGTGCTTCCCATCGGGTTCTTCTCCCATCTCGATCGAGCCGATTCGGTAGCCGCGTTTTTCGAGGTAGGCGATCTGTGCGGCCGCGTCGTCGGGCGTGCCATAAAGCATCGTGACTGGAATCATTGCCGGCAGATTGTTCGTGATTCCGCTGGTGAAAAAAAGATCGAATCCTGTGTGCTGGTAGTCGCCGCCATCGCGGACATCTTCCGCTGAATGCCACGGATCGATGGAGGAGACGCAATAGGTGGTCAGTGGGTCCGCGGGATTGCGCGCCGCCGGAGCGAATGTACCGTTGACAACGATTCCTGCTGCAATCTGCTGGATTGCATAACCGACGCAGTTTCGGATGTCCGACGATCCATGTTCGTCGCAGGTATTCGAAGATTCCGACATCAAGACGCGCAAGTAACGCGTGGATATTGGGCGGTCGGTCAGTTTGAGCGCCACGATGCCGCCCTTCGCATCAGTCAAAGTACCCGACGGGAAGACATGCCATTCACCTTGTGGACCGAGGTCGAAATCCAGCGCGCGAGTCCCTGTCCAGTACTCCACCTGGTAGTTGGTGGCATAGGGACTGGCCCAGACGATACGCACCGCGTTAACCAGCTTCTCACTCTGCAGGTCTATGACCACCCACTGCGGATGTAAGGCATCACTTTCGCCAGTGAACCTGCTGGTCAGATAGGGATTGCTCTTCCAATAGGTGAGGTTGGGGCCGGGTACGGGCCGGTCTCCGCTGGTGGCGAAACCACGATGGGGCAGAGCATACGCGAGAATGTAACGGGTTGGCTCCTTCAGTTCTGTGCTGCCGGTGAAATAACCGCTGCGATGGGCCGGATCGCTCCAGGTGCCATTCTCCGTCCAGTGCCAAGCCGCCATGCGCAGTTCGGTGTTGTTGCGGTATGTGATTGGACCCCAGCCCGCGGACAGCGCCTCCTGCAAAATATGGGGCGTGTAAACCTTATCGATGTCCCTACGGGAAAGGACGTCGACCGAGCTTCCCACGGCGCTGTCAGGATCGAAGGAGTTGATGGAACGTCCTTCTCGGATGTCCACCCGGACCGTGCCAATTGGCATCGCTGCCGCTCCCGATCCTTGAGCAGCAGCGGTTCCCGTCGCAATGGAGAATGACATGAGGCACCCAACCACAGCACAATCGAACAGCTTGCTGCCACGTACCCCAAGTGTGTTGGTGACAACGACCGTAAGCAAGACCCTCTTTCCCTTCATGTTTCTCTCTCCCAGAGGGACAAAGTTGTGGAAAATCTAGGGTTGCGGCCGCCGTAACTTTTGCGCCCGATCCATGACCCATTGGGGAAATACAGGCCCACCTTGGGGAGGCTTGCCTTGCGAGATGGCCCAGTGGTCGAGCCAGCCCCTCCCTTCCTCTCCCACGTAGGTATCGGGCAGACTGTACGCCGGATCACTGAGCGCATCTTCCAGGGTTATAAAGCGATACCCTCGTCGGCGCATTACATCGAGTAGTTCTCCAACGTGGTCGGCCTCGAGTTGATTCCCGTGTAGCAGAAGGATTTGCTTGGGCTCGTATCCGATGGTTTTCACCGAAAGCTGCTCCGAGTACGCAAAGACGGCGTCACTGTAGGAGAGGTAACTTTTTACGAGTTCCTGCTCGAGGGCTGTATTTTGTCGCTTCTTGGCGTCGTCATAGACAGGTGCATACATCCAGTCCCAGGCGTCCAAGGTTACAGGAGCGATCCGATACCCGCGCTCAACCAAGAATGCTTCCGCTTCACGACGCGTTAGCAGATCTCGTCCGGTATCCAAGTAGGGATGCCGAAAATATCTGAGTTTCATGTTATGTTGTGCCAACAACAGTTGAATGATCGGTTCGCCTTGGACCACTTCGTCTTCCCAGGCTTTTAACCCCACCCGATTGAGCGAAGCGTGGCTGTAGGTGTGGTTGCCAAGTTCAAAGCCATAATCGAGCCACATCTCGAGAGCTTTGATCCGCTCATCCACTTCTCCGAGCTTGTACACCTTTTTTTCGTTCACGAATCCTACGGCCGGCACCTTCTGGTCACGAAGCGTGGTGAGGAGTTTCGAGGTCATCCGGGTTATGTCCGCTGCGGAGATAAAATTCGAAGCGGCGGCAGGTAGGTCATCAATAGTGATCGAAACTTGGCGGCTCGCCTGCGCAGCAGCCCAAGAAGTCAGCAGCAGCGAAACGTAAACTGCTGCAATGGTCTGCACCAACGTCTGCTTCACTTTCATGAGCAGTTCTCCTCTTGGCAAGTCGGGCCCGGGTCAAGATTTGCGATAGGCCCAGCTCTTTGTTTCACTCGGAATCCGTATGTGACTTTGCCTCAATCCGCCCCCGGAACACGTTCAGTGACGCTGGCGGCAAAATGAGCGGCAAAAAATTGCGATGTGCGCTGCCGGATTCGGTAATCACCATCCACCATGAACATGTGATAAGCACCCCAGCTGTTCGGACATGCCGGGTGCGGCGGAGAATACGGTAGTGCATGATAATAGTGGGTAGACTTCCCTCCAGCCGTGAGAAAGCCCGCAAACGAGTCCGCCAGCCACAATGCTCCGAAGATGTCTACCGAAGCTTCACCGCCGTGAGCGTTGGTTTCGGTATCGAACATCGGCACGTTTGACGGTAGTCCATCGTCGCGCCAGACCTGCATGATGTGAGTAATCAGTCCTGGTTCTTGGTACAGGTTTTCCCAAGGCGTGTCACAACCATCGTATGGATAGTGCTCAAAGGACATGAATGCGAGGTCTGCCAACCGTCCATGCATTTTCAAATACTCAAGAAAACGTCCGAACCATGAGGTCTTTCCTCGCGCATCAGGCCAAGCCTTGATATCTTCCGTTACGCCCTGAAATGCAGGTCCGCCTAACTTGTATTCTCGATCGACCCGGTGCAGTGCGGTCGCCCATTGCAGGTAGAGCGCTCCATAATCCTCCGGAAGCATGTATTGGCCATCCGGCTCTTCGCCCATCTCGATGTAAGAAACCTGATAGCCACGCTTTTTCAGGTAGGTCATTTGTGCGACCGAATCCTCGGGCGTGCCGTACAACATGGCTACCGGAACGATGGCAGGCAGCCCGCGCGTGATGCCGCTGGTGAACAGCAGGTCTAAGCCGAGCTGGTCTCCCGATTCCATCCGATCGGGAGCTACTTATAGGTCCGAGGGCTCATGCCAGGGATCGACCGATGAGCAATACGTGAGCGACTGATTTTGGTCCGGAGAGTGGTGGAGCAAGTCTTTGAACGCTCCATGCTGATCTACTGTTCCGACGTATACTTCTTTGATCGCGTATCCGACGCAGTTTCGCCGATCGCTGGATCCATGCGTGTCGCAGCTATCGGATGATTCGGTCATCCAAAGGCGCACGAATTTCGTGTTCTCTGGCGATGGTTGTAACGGCAGGGTGACCGTACCGCCGTGGGCGTTTGTGATGAGACCGGAAACGAATCTCTTCCAATCTCCATTCGCGGGCTCGTCCATGGCATCGCCCTTGCCCGCCCAATACTGGACCTCATAACTTCGGGCGTACGGTTCGGCCCAGGCAATGCGAACAGCGTTGACCTCCTGCATCTTCCCCAAGTCAATCACCACCCACTGCGGGTGACGTGACTCGTCCTCCCGGGTGAACGCTTTTGTGAGATACGGATTGCTCTTCCAATAGGTGTTGACATCCCCATCATCTAAACGGGAATAACCGTCAAACTCGGTGCCGCCGTTTCGTGTGAAGCCGCGGTGTTGGAGCGAATAACCATAAGAGTGGCGGATCAGTTCCGCGGGAGTGGCATCGCCCCTAAAATACCCCTTGCCCAACGGATCGCTCCACGCTCCTTTTGGATTCCAGTGCCAGGCCTGCACAAACAGCTCGGTGTTCTGGCGGTAACTCACCACTCCCCATCCAGCCTCGAGAATCTGCTTCACCTGGTCGGGCGCGAAGAACATGTCCGTCGCATTGCTGGGAATGCGATCCACAGTGGTTCCCAGTGCGTAAGGTGGACTGAAAGTGTTTACAAGGTGGCTGGGTGTCACATCGATTCGGATCGTTTGAGCTAATCCTCTGAGCTCGCAAGCCATCAAGCCGAGGAGGAATAAGCCCATCAGACTCGAGCGACTTGTACGCCTGCCCGCGTCAGCCCCAGTTTGTTTATGCATGACTCTCGGCACTCAACAAGTGCCTGACGCTCGCTTCATCGAACCACGCGCCGAATCTACGATTTCGACCAGCTGCCTGGCGGCATCGACAATTCCTTTAAAGTTGCCCTGCCCAGCGCTAGGAAAGCCCCCGCAATTACACCCACGGCCCCCTGCAAACCCCGGCGATTCCGGCGCAGGCGCATAGTCAGCTTCTTTTTCTCTACTTCCTCCGCGCTGCGGCAACGCAGTTGATCTCCACCAGCGAATTCCCTGGGAGCGCGGCAACTGCAACAGTAGTGCGCGCAGGCCCGCCGTGTGGGAAATAGGTTTTGAAGACCTGGTTCATGCCCTCGTAGTGTTTGATATCCGCCAGAAACACTGTGAGCTGAAGAATCGTGTCCATGGTGCCGCCCCCGTTTTCGACCAGCTTCTTCACATTGTCCATCACCATTTTGGTGTGTTTCCCGATGTCATATTGCTCGGCGGGACCGGGATCATGGGCGCCTTGTCCGGCAACATAAATCAGGCCGTTGTGAAGCACGATGGGTGTAATCATCTGCTTTCCGTCAGCCGGCTTGCCATCACTGTCGAGTTTGCGGACGCCATCGTCTGTCTGGGCTTGAGCGCGGCCGACCAGTGCTGCCCCGCTTAGACCAACGGAGGAAAGCATTGCCGTCAGCCCGCCCGTGAACATCCTGCGAGTGAATGATCCGGAATTCATTATTCCTCCTGATTCGAGTTGTCGAAAGTTAGGGGTAATGCAAAACTGAAAATGTCGCTGCCCGCGGCAATCGCAACGTCCGGCTTCCCGTAAATTGCGTCATTCATTGGCGATGGGCTCACGTCCTGGCCCGGGTTGAAGTGCCGCAGCGGCTTAGGATCCTTCGCATCCGCCGCTTCAAACGACTGGACGTCATCACCGAAGAGCACCAAGCCGCCCGCGGTCCTCATCGTTCCCCCGTTGAGCGGCCCGGCCTGGTCTGAGGATATTTCCATGCCAGCGAATTGGTGTCCAGCTTGAACGCACGGAGGATCTTTTGCGAAGGCCCGTTTCGAATCCGCTTCCCTGCCGTTGCGTAATAGGTCGTGCCTTCCTGAGACTAGGGTTCGGGCTTTCACGGCTGTGCTTCCACTCTGAGGCTTACGATTTGGTGCGGCTTGATATCATCAACAGGATCCGGCGGCCTAGGCGTTTTGTCATAGTGTTCAAGAGGTACAGATGTTACCCAGATATTTGTCGCGCCCGTGTTTCCATTCACCAACCTCAATTTTCAGTGCAGATCGGAGTTGCCGGGCGCAGCCGCGGCGAGCAATTTTCTTTCTGCGGGATCATTGAGTCTGAATGAGTGTCCGTGTTCTTTCAATCAATTTGATCTTTGGAGCACGGGTGATCAGTCTCCAGTCCTCTGCTTTGAAGCATTCGTCTCAAAATCCGCGATACGTAGTGGGCATTCCCGGATGAGGCGGGAATGTGAGCCGATACACGGAGTCCCCCGAAATGTTGTCCAGCCTCATCTTTACGACAGCTGTCGCCTGCACCAGTCGCCAGCCGTAAACTACCGCAGAATACCTCGTTCTGCGTTCCAGGTTCACAGAAAACTCATGCAGACAGCCTCCGTCAGCATGCGCAAAGGACATTGTCTTCGATTTGCGCGGTCGGCCTGCCCGGATGCCCATCCCCTCTCGCCTAAGAGCATTCCGACTACTTCCTGAGTTGTTTTGGCGACTACTTGTTCGAGCCCTCGGCATTGGTTGCGGTGTTCTGCAGTTTCTGGAATTCCTGCATTTCCCGTTCCGCCTCTGCCGTCTTTCCTTGCTTACGGTAGAGATTGGCCAGGGCAAAATGCGCCTGTGCGGCTAAATCGCTCGCCTTCTCGAGCCCGATCACTTTAACCCACCCCTTCTCAGCGGCGGACCAATCGCCTTCCAGGGACGCCGCCTTCGCTAGCGCATAGAGAGTCTCCGGCATTTCTGGTTTCAAACCGTCGGCGCGCTGCAATTCTGCCCGCGCCTCACGCACTTTACCCTCCTGCAGCAGCGTATTGCCCAACCGGTAGGCAGCCTCCGCGCTGCCGGGTTGCAATTTCGCCTCAGCACGGAATTCCTCTTCGGCTTTCTCCCATTGCGAAGCTCCGGCATAGACGAGGCCGAGTTCGAGATGGAGATGCGGCGTGTCGGGCCGTAATTGCAAGGCGGCATGGAATTCCTTTTCCGCCTGTGGCATTTGCCGCAGAACAAAATAGTTTTCTGCCATCGCCTGGTGGGCGCGGGCAGAGTCAGGATAGGCAGCCTGCAGCATATCGATGGACTGTTTCGACAGCAGGCCGCTGGCCCGGCCAAGGTAGTACAGGAGATCAGGGTCGTTGGGCCGCTTGGCCAGCGCGGCCTGTAAATTAACGACTGCGTCCTGTAATTGCCCGGTTTCGATCTGGGCAACGCCCAAGGCGCCTTCTTCGTGCGCCCGCTGCAGGTGTGGAATTGCCTCCCCTGCGTAACCCTGTGCGAGCAATGCGTAACCCAGCAGTTGATGCGCCTCGGCCTGGTCAGGACTCAGTTCGACGGCACGCGTCAGCGGCGGCGTAGCGGAGGCGTAATCCTGCTTTTCCATGTACGCGGCGCCGAGATTGATGAACCCTGCCGTTAAGGTCGGTTCGAGCTCGGTCAGTTTTTTGAACTCGGCGATCGCCGCATCATAATGGCGCTGTTTGTCCGACTCGATCCCGGCCTGCAGATGGTGGAGCGCCTCCGGAGAAACGGTCTGCCAGGCCAGCCAGAGCAATAAGAAAATATGAATCACGGCTTCTCCGGTTCGCGCACTTCGAGAAACTGGTCGGCGTGAACGTCGTTGAGAATCTGGCGCGTGCCCGAGGGCCAGGCGATTTCTACCTTGGCCGTTTCCGCTGCCCCGAGCCCAAAATGCAGGCGCTTATCACTTGCGGAGAGATAACTTCCGGCAGTGGTCGCAAATCGAGTCTGCCCATTGACCCGAACTCGGGCCCCAAGGCCGTCGCGGTTGCTGCGCGTACCACGCAGGGAAATGACTAGCCAGTGCTGTTTCCCGCCGCGATTGAGAAAGATCTGCGGAGGACCGCCGAGCACGGTCATCACTGCGTCTTGCCAGCCATCATTGTTCAAGTCGCCAAACGCTGCTCCACGCCCGGCTGCAGCGGAAGGGCTTCCGGAATCCGTGCGTTCGAAACGGCCATTGTGATTGATGGCCGTCGTCGGCAGCTCCCAATAATGGAGTGAGGAGTCGATTTTCTCTACGTTGTCAAGAACGTGGCCTTGGGCAACGAACAAGTCCTTCCAACCATCATTGTCAAAATCTTCCAGGCCGACGCCCCAGCCTGAACTTCCACTCGACAGCACGCCCAGCCCGGTTTCGAGACTGCGGTAACTAAAGGATCCGTTGCCGTCGTTGTGATAAAGGCCGTAAATCTCTCGCGGCAATTCAGTGACAATCACGTCGGGCCGGCCATCGTTGTCGTAATCCTGAAAAACAACGCCCATGCCCGACAACCTCCTGCCGTCCGGAGAGAGGCCTGACCCCATTTCGAGAGCGCGCTCGGTGAACGTACCGTCACCGTTGTTATGAAAGAGAAACTGCTGCATTCCGTCGTTAGCCACGTAGATGTCGGTGAAACCATCGTCGTCGCAATCCGCGAACGCCACCCCCAAAGCTCTTCCTTTTTTCGACGCGATCCCGGAGCGTTGGCTGACATCCTCGAATGTGCCGTCGCCGCGGTTGCGATAAAGAATGTTGGTTGTAGCCGGGAACTCTTCCGGCGGACAGTAGGTATGCCACTCGCCGCCGCAGCTCTTGCTGTGTTTCGTATCCCATTCCATGTAGCGGGTGACAAACAGATCCAGCTTGCCGTCGTTGTCATAATCAAAGAAACCCGCCGAAACCGACCAGCCTCCTCCACCGACACCCGCCTTCGCGGTCACGTCAGTAAAGCTGCCATTCCCGTTGTTATGGTAAAGAATGTTCTTTCCATAGCTGGTGACGTAGAGGTCGGGATAGCCATCATTATCGTAGTCGCCGACCGCGACTCCCATGCCGTAGTTGCCGTCGCCGGCTTTCGCCAAGCCAGCCTCCTCGGTTACGTCAGTGAAGCTACCGTCGCGGTTTTGCCGGTAGAGCCGGTTCCAGTAGCGTGGATCGTGCCGCTCGAAGTTCTCGGGCGTCTTCATCGGATCGCTCAGCTGGCCGCCATTCACCAGAAAAATGTCGAGTAGCCCGTCGTTGTTGTAGTCGAGCAGGGCGACTCCCCCGGGCATGGTCTCGATCAGATACTTCTGGGACGTGGGCGAATTTCGCAGCGTGAAATCTATTCCACGCGGCAGCTTCACCTCAAATAGCGGGGCCGCAAGAGCCGAAAACATTACCACGTACAGCAGGTTCTTCAACACGCTTCAGTCCAATACTGCAACGAGGGCAACAGAACGCCATCAGGATACCGCTGAGTCGCGGAGATTGCATGTTCCTTCATTCAAGAAGTGCCCATTCGGCAAGCCGCAAAAAATGTGAAAAGGTGTAGATGTATACAGAAAGCCGTAAGCCAGAATATGTAATAGCGTAGGGTCTTAAGGCCGCCGCGTCGGTTTCGCGCAGACGAATCACAATGCCAACGTCTCGATCATTTTTGCACCCATCAATAGCGCCGCTTCCAAATTAATGCTTGACAATCTTGTCACGGTATGGAAAAACATCGCCACTTCTAATCCACGTCCGCAAGTTAGGCCGCGAATTTCGTGTGGGGTTGATTTGTGGCAGGCAGTGGGGCGGTCACGAACGTTTCACTGCTTTCTCGATGATGGGCGCAACTGCTGAACGCCAATGAACCGCGTGTGGGGGTGCTTATATGTCGTCTTCTAGACTCCTTACTCTAATTCTTTCTCTATCCGTCGTCTTCTTCGCGATTGCCTCGGCGCAAGGGCAGAGCACATATGGTGCGATTGCCGGCTCCGTCACGGATCCCTCCGGCGCCGCCATACCGGATGCTCAGGTTACGCTGACCAACTTGGGTACAACGGAAAAACGCACACAATCGACGGGCAGCGATGGGCTGTACACCTTTGTGAACTTGATTCCGGGAAGCTACCGGATCGACGTCGAGAAGCAAGGTTTCAAGCGCGTCACTCGCGAGCCTGTCGTGGTCGAGGTGCAGCAGACCACTAAGATCGACACAGCCCTGCAGGTTGGTCAAGCAAACGAAACCGTCACGGTAACCGCCGAAACCCCACTTCTACAGACAGAAACGTCGTCCCTAGGCCAAGTCGTCGAGCAGCGCAAGGCCAACGAGTTGCCCTTGAATGGACGGAATATTTACAACCTTACGGCCGTGGCTCCATCGGTGATTCCGCAAGGAAATACTACCGGCACGGTCGTTGGCAAGAACCCGTTTGACTTCGCCAATTATCAGATCGGAGGATCTTTCGCCAACCAAGGTGCGGAATATCTGGATGGCCAGCCACTCAACATTGGCTACATCAACTTGCCGCTGGTGGTCCCGACGCAAGATTCGATATCGGAGTTTAAGGTCCAATACAACAATCTTGGACCGGAATGGGGCAAGTTCTCGGGCGGTGTCATCAATTTGGTCACGAAATCCGGGACCAACGAGTGGCACGGCTCAGCTTATGAGTATCTCCGGAATAAGCTTTTCAACGCCAACCAGTTTTTTAATAAGAGACAAGAGATACAACTCGGCCAAAAGAACGAGCCTCCGGCCTTCACCCAGAATCAATTTGGGGCCACGATCGGCGGGCCAGTGATCAAAGACAAGACTTTCGTCTTTGGTAGCTATGAAGGCTTCCGTTTGCGGACGGGTACAGTGTTTACCACCACAGTTCCGACTCTCGCAGAGCGGGGAGGCGATTTCTCCCAAGCCGGCCTTCCTATCATCTATGATCCGCTCACGGTCGATCCTAGTTGCCCAGCCACAGCCAACACTACATGTCCACGCACACCATTTTCAGGCAATATCATCTCTACGAATCGGATCAATGTTACATCTCAGTTCTTGTTGAAGTACATTCCGTCTCCAACGAACGGCGGATTGGTTAACAATTTCGTTAAGGCCGCCAGCACCGGCGGGGACATCGACGAATATGTGGCTCGGGCGGACCAAAACATCAACAGCAGGCAACGTATATTTGGTCGCTTTACTTACTGGAAATTGTTGAGCCTGGCGCAGGATCCCTTCGGCACCGGTCTTTGCAAGGACCGCTGCCAGGAAAACACTCGCAGCAAAAGCGTTGCCATCGGCTACAACTACGCGATCAGCTCAAGGACCATAGCTGATATCAATATCAGCGCCAGCCGGTTCCATTATCTGCGCCTACCGATCAACGCTGGGTTTGACATGACCCAAGAGGGTTGGCCGGCAGCCTACAATGCACCGGTGCCCAAGAGCGAGCGCACTCCGCTCACGCCCTGTTTCGGAATTAGCGACACCAACATCACTTGCAGCCAGGGACAGAGTTCCATTGATGACCACAACACACAATGGAATTTGTCGCCCCAGATCACGATGATACGTGGCCGCCACACCTATGTTTGGGGTGGCCAGCTTGAGATGGGCTATGACAATTACCTTCAAACCAATACCGGAGGGGGGCTCATTTCATTCAATGGATCCTGGACACAGAGCCTTGCCAGAAATGCAAAAGGGGCCACGGGTGGACTTGATTTCGCTGACTTCTTGCTGGGATATGGGCTTGGGACTGGTGCGGCGTTCGGTAATCAGACCACTGGTTCTTTGGTCATTTCCGGGCCAGTTTCTGGGAAGCAGACTTATCGCGCGTTGTACTTCGGCGACAACTGGCACGCTACCAGTAAGCTCACGCTTAACCTCGGTCTGCGATATGAACTGCAAGGTCCGTGGTCGGAGCGTTTTGATCGCATGACGTATTTCAACCCAAGCGTCACTAACTCCTCTGTGACGGGTTGCAGCGGTGCCGCGGGCAGTCCATGCCCCGGCGATCTGTTCCTGGTCAAGACTGGTGTAAATGACAGCAGGAACAACCTGTCGCTTTCGAAGAAGGAGTTCATGCCAAGACTTGGCTTCGCTTACAGCTTCGATCGGAAGACGGTAATTCGCGGTGGATATGGAATCTTTTTTATTCCCAACTACGTCTCGTTCGGGACCAACCCATACATCGATCCGGTTAGCAGTGCTACCTCGCCTTTCTTCGCCAGTGTTGACCAAGGATTGACTCCTTCCAGCCGGTTGGGTCCTGCGAGTCCCACGGACACGAACGCCAGCAACTGCACGTTATCGGCACCCGGGTTTACTAACTTCACCTGTGCTACGCCGGGTCCATTCGGTACAACGTTGGTTCCTGTGCCCGGCCGCAACCCGCAACCCAACGTCTCGCTTTATGGCATTGCGCAGCAGCCTTTGTCAGCCACGGCGTATACGCGCCAGCAATATGGATACGTCGAACAGTGGAACATCGGCATACAGCGCGAACTGCCGGGCGGTTTCTTTGCCGATGTTGCCTATGCTGGCTCGCATGGCGTCCATCTCGAGCAATTTAATACCAACGTCAACCAGATACCCGACCATTTCATCGCTCAGGCGGCTGCGCAAGCGGCTGCAGGTCAGCCAGTGACGATCGCGCAGCCGGTGACAACGTATCCCTTTAGCGTGAATCTTCCTGGCAATTTGCAGCCGGGAAAGCTCATCCAGGGGCAGCTTGACCGGCCCTTCCCCCAGTATTCGGGGTTACAGTTTAACGGCTTCGGCTGTTGCAGCAGTAACTACAATTCGCTGCAGGCGACAGTGACGAGACGGTTCTCCGGTGGTGGCACCATGCTCGTTGCCTACACTAACGCCAAACTTCTATCCAACACAGATACACTTACATCCTGGCTGGAAGGTGGAACGAGTGGCGGCGTGGGCAGCATCCAGGATTGGAATAATCTGAAGGGTGAGCGCTCTGTCTCATCGCAAGACGTCTCGCAGCGCCTGGCTATCAGCTATGTACTTGACCTTCCCTTTGGCCGGGGAAAGAGGTTCCTGGGAAGTGCCACCGGAGCTACCGGTAGGCTGGTTTCTGGCTGGGGAATTGATGGGGTTACGACATTCCAGCGTGGCTTCCCGGTGAAGATCAGCTACGGTAAAGGGACCGCCCTTTCCGGTCTTGGTCTCGGAATCGGGACTCTCAGACCCAATGTTGTACCTGGCTGTCACACGTCAGTGTCCGCGGATGCCACGTCGAAACTGGGTGGATGGTTCAACGCCGCGTGTTTTACCCCACCTCCCGACTGGGGATTCGGCAACGAGGCGCGCGTCGATTCTAGCTTGCGCCAGGAAGGCATCAACAACTGGGATTTTGCGCTGTTCAAGAAAACCAGCTTCGGTCCGGACGAAAGGCTGAACCTTGAATTCCGCACCGAGTTCTTCAATCTATTCAACCGGCCTCAGTTCGGGCCGCCTAACGGGACTTGCTGCAGCGCGAACAACGCCAACTTTGGAGTCGTGACCAATACAATCAATGACCCTAGACTCATTCAGTTTGGTTTGAAGTTCGCATTCTAGCCGCGTGCATCGGTCCTCCGGGCCAGGCTTTGCCTGGTTCGGAATTTCTTGAAGTTTCCTTAGCTCTTGCTGATCTGACTGCTGGGCAATAACGGTGAGCAAAAGTGCTACTTGGGCGTCTTGCAAAGCAAAAGCCCAACGTGAGAAGAAGGGCATCCGCGAAATCAAGAGCTGGACGGCAGTGTGCTTGCAGCCGAGCAGATATATGGCGGATTTGACCTAAACGTCCTCAGTGAGCACGGGGGACTTAGAGCATCTCAGACCAACGACACCCAATTCCGGGCTGTCGCCGAACGTTCAACCGCATCCAGCACTCGTTGCACCGCCACAGCATCGTCGAAATTGGGGTGAAATGGCTGCTTCCGTTCCAGGCTCGCGAGGAAGTCTCCCAGAGTGGCGATAAAGGTATGCTCGTAGCCAATGATGTGGCCTGGCTTCCAGAAATTCTCCCAATAAGGATGATCGGGCCCGGTTACCATGATTTTTCGGCTGCCCTCGAAGCGGGGTGCCTCGCTAGCGTCGAAGAACTCTAACCAGTTCATGTCTTCAAGGTTGAAACGCACCATACCCTTCGATCCATTCATCTCGAATGCATTGCGATTGCGACACCCAATCCCGTAACGGGTGGCCTCAAACGTTCCCATGCTGCCATTGGCGAAGCGGCACATCAGCACCACGGCATCGTCCACATCGCGATTCGGAAAAAATGTGCGAGTCATCGCGAAGAGCTGGGTAATCGGCCCGTTGAGGTAGAGGGCCGTATCGATCGAGTGGGCGAGCAAATCTCCGGTGGCGCCTGACCCGGCCTGGGCGCGCTGGTAGCGCCATCCTGAAGCTTTCGCGGGATCATTTCCTGATTGGTTAAGGTACAGAGCACGGTAATGAAAGGCTTCGCCCAGACGCCCTTCCTCGATCAACTTCTTGGCAAATGCGACGGCAGGTACCCGCCGGTAATTAAACCAGACCAGGTTGGGCACGTGATGCGCCGCCTTAGCCATGTTCTCGGCCTCTTCCAGCGACACGGCTAAAGGCTTCTCGCACAGGAGTATTTTTCCGGCTGCGGCGGCGGCGAGGGCGATCGGACCGTGAAGAGCGTTGGGCACGGCGATGTCAACAACTTGAACGTCCTTTCGGCTGACAATCTCCCGCCAGTCCGTGCTGACTTCCTGCCATCCCCAATGCGAAGCCATGACCTCCAGCTTTGCCTGATTGCGCGCGCAGATTACTCTCAGGCCGAATTCGAAAGGCGTCGGGAAAAAGCGACCGACCTGTTGAAATGCATTCGAGTGCGCCTTGGCGATAAAACCGGCGCCGATCATGGCTACGTTGAGCTTTTGCTTAGGCATCCCTGTTCACCAGGTGAGATCAATTCAACTAGACATGTCCGGGAGTTGTCTCTCGCCATAAATCCGTCCGGCTCTGAAATCAACCGTTTGCAAGATTTCCTCAACTTGCGATCGCGGCGGTCTCCGAGGTCGAGCGACGCTTGCAGAATGGCCTGCACGCGGCGTAAAGGATGACGATCCCCGCCTGTTCTCGGCAGTGCGCCTAACTGAGTATTCGAAGTTTTTCGATGCTGTTCAGGAGGTGTCGGCACAACTAAAACCCAAACATATTTGAAATTTTGATCTCCATCGGCTCTGTCCGATGATCTTGTTCTCGACGCAAGAGTCAAAGGAAGGGACCGATGGAGACTTTTGCAAAGCTGTTGGGCAGTCTGCTGGTCTTGATATATCACGTTTCGACCGCATCGTCATCGTTGGCCATCTGATAGTGTCCGAAGCCAGCCACAGGCAAATGCCGATCTTCACACCGCTCAATGAACTCCCAGGATGCTGATCACCTGCTGCGAAAAATCGTGGGCAGTATGATTCCACAGCCGGCTAAACAGCAGGGAATGCCTGTGTAGGCCGAGTACTATATAGCAGGTCGCTTTGGGTTTTCTCTACGCGTTGCATGATCGCCTGCACCTCATCCCCCTCAACCAGTTCGGCCGTCAGGGCTTGCGCCTTGCTGCTGAGCGGCCTCTCGCGCATGGGCTTCGAGGTCTCGGTAATAGTCAAAAGCCCGCTGACGTAGCAGCGTAGTCCCTCCCGGTACCTCCGCGTCGATGTATCCGGTGCACGGAGGCAGCTTCAATAGCCGACGCAGGTGAATGATGGGTGAAACCGGCGCTGGCCTTCGGGGTATTGCTAGCCGCGGCGATTTCATCGATCGCACACGGCAGCTACCGACGAAAAAACGTGTTTGCTAATACGAGTGTCAGCGCAACAGGAGGTGATAACGCCACCAGCCTTGACCCTCTCGCTTGTAGAAAACCGCTGGCGACTGCAGCAAGGATATAGATACCGAGCACGGCAGCCTGAAGCCGTGGTCCATGCTTCTGTTCTGCAGACGGGGTCCTTGGTTGTGTGAAATTGTCGGTTGAAGACGGAACGATTTTTGCTTGCAGCCATCCAACAAATCCGGAGACCATGCTCGTCAGCGTTCCGGTGATGTAAGTCGTGGCAATTCCTGGCACCCTAAGATGCCGTATCGCAGCGCTCTGAATACCCATGGCTACAGCCGATAACGCAATCAAGGGATATAGCGGTTCTCCGGCTCGCGCCCTGCCGGCTAGGTGCCACGTAAGGGTAAATAACGCAAGTATGATCCATTCCAGTGCGACGGCTCTGCTGGCGGCTCTGGACCACTCTCCTGGGGACGGCCGTTGGCCCATCAGCATTGCTCCCATCGACACGCCGAGCACAAACCCTGCTAAGGCGATGATCGACCGTAAAGCCGCCAACCCTTGCCCTTGGCCGACAGCCAAGCCCAAGAGCACGGCATTCCCTGTCATGTTGGCTGTGAAAACATGACCCAGGCCCAAATAGCTGATCGCATCAACCCCGCCGGCAGCCCAGGTTAGCAGGAGAACCATGGCATCCCGCTGTACGAAAAAGTCGCCAAAATTTCGGCCGCCAATTCTCGGGTCCGCGTGAGTGATGTTATTCATTTTTCTTCTCCTGTCGACTTGAGACTCCGAACTCTTCCATCTGCGGTCAACTACAGGCTGGGTCTCAGGAGCAGCTGCTCGGCTGCCGTGAAGGCGCGGCTTCGGATCAGCAGAGTGCTGACGAGCGCAGTCAGTCCTGAGGCGGCAAAAATCATGGCCAGCACCACAAACTGGTAAATGGCTGCGTAAACCGGTCTCGCGCCCGACAACAGCATGCCGGCCATCAGCCCGGGAATCCACACAATGCCCAAGGAGCGAAGCGAATCGATCGCTGGAATAAGGCTGGCTTCGAAAGAAGCTTGTACATAAGAGGCGACACTCTGATTGGGCCCGGCTCCGAGGGCCAAAGCAGTTTCGATCTCTCCCACATGCGCCAACACGTCCGCACGAAAGCGGTTCAGTGCCAATCCGTTGGTATTCATCGCATTTGCGATCAGCATGCTGCCCACAGGAATGAGCGACGTAACATCGGTATCAAGCACGCCTAACCACGTCATTAACACAATCACCGACCCGGCACCGCATGCGATCGAACAGGTCGATACTTGGAACGCACCGGGAATCCCTTTGGCGCGCCGCCTGGACGTAGCCCCGGCGGCGAAAACCATGGCCGCAAGCAAGAAAAAGCTCGTCCACCGCGGACCGCGAAGCAACAACACCAAAACCGAACCTAGGGCGACGATCTGCACCATCCCGCGCAGCAGCGCCACCAGGGTTTCGCGCTCCAGATGGATTTGCCGCTTGCGCGCCAGCAGCACCACCACAAGAGCGGCCATTGCGGCGGCCGCCGCCTGGGCCAGGCCCAACTGTAATTGCCCACTGAAAACATGCTTAAGCATGCAGCACCTCTTCAACCGAGCCAATCCTGACGGCATGGCCAGCTTCGAGAATCATGACCCGGTTCGCCATTCGCGCCGCCTGGGCCATGTCATGGGTTACGATAATGCATGTCAAGCGGCTGCCTTTGATGATTCCTTGAATCAGCGACTCCACTCCGAGTTTCGATTCATCGTCGAGGGCGGACGTCGGCTCATCCATCAGCAAGACCACAGGCGAGTTGGCCAAAGCGCGAGCCAGGCAAACGCGTTGCGCTTCTCCGCCCGAAAGGTTGGCCACGCCACGCGGTGTATACCCGGGCAGTCCAACTTGTCTCAGAAGCAGTTCAATGGCGTTGTCGGATAAGGTTTCACTGCGCTCGAGAGGGCCGAAGCGCAAATTTGCCGCAACCGTCCCTGGAAAAAGGAACGGCCGTTGCGTGACCATTCCTATTTTGCGGCGTAACTCGCGAGGCGGGATCTGGCGATAATCGATTCCCTCAAGAACGACTGTTCCACTTGTGGGTTCGTCCAGACGATTCAGCAATCGAAGAAACGAGCTTTTGCCAGACCCGCTGGGCCCAACGATGGCGAGTACCTCGCCCGCGTGAACCTGTACCGAAATCTCGTGAACAATCGCGATGCCACTGACCGCCCGGCTGAGGCGTTCCGCCTCCAAGATGATTGGGTTTAATGAGCTGCGTCGAGAGCTCTCCGGAGGAGTCATTCCGAACACATTATCATCGTCCCCCGCCCTGTAGATCACTATCGATCCCCGAGAACGTTTCCCTTCTCAGACCAAGAACTGCTTCGCTTTCTCGGACGCCGAGAAACGAGAGGATCTATTTGATGTCTGCGGCGCGAAAGGCGCTGGAACCTACCCGAGGTTCACTGCCGAGCATTGTACGCGGGCTTCCATCGGCGTCAGTCCTGCGTCCCTCTCGTAACAGTCCATGCCGCTGCGCTGGTCGAGATCTCCCTCGTTGAAGTAGCCCGCTGTTTGGCAAGGAAACCATTCCCGTCCGCCTTCGATGGCCAAGCTTTGAGTCTGCTTACTTCAAGCCATCGACTCCCCAGTGCGCACCTCCCATCGCAATCCCAATTTCAAAGGTGCTCCGGCTGCTAAGGGCCCGGGCACGAATCGAGCAAAGAACGCCATACCGATTCGTGATGTGGTCATGCCCGGGCCGTCACCTACAAGGCCCCGCCAGTGGGTTCAGGGCAGGCGAACTCTGTCCCACCCTCTGGGTCCACATGTGGAGCAGGGGGGTAGGTGTCATTCCACGAGCCCAGCGGCAGACTGGGCCAACGCTCTGCCGCGATCGCTAACCTCCGGGCACTATAATGTAGCGCCTGACTTCAGCGGCGCATTTTTTACGCTGCGCCAGTAGTTATCGACGGCTCTTTCGCTTCGACCAAAGGAACGTTGACCAGGTGTTCGCTCAGGAACCAGGCCTGAAGCTCATTGGTGCGGAGCACCTCACTCACAATCAGGTCATTCGTGCCATCATCGCCAAGTTCGGAAGCACGGCGTGCCAGAGTTCGGACTTGGCGAATGATGATTTGGTGAGCGTCGAGCAATCGCGATAACTGAACCGGGACCTCTTCCCGGCCACGAGGGGGCCGCTCGATTTGCGTAGTCTCAGCCACATCGGCGGCCAAGGCCAGGCTGACTCCGCCAAGCAGTTGAATCCGTTCGGCAATCGAGTCAACCAGCTCAACCTGCTCGTCATGATGCTTGTCATAGAGCAGATGCAACTGATAAAAGGTCGGGCCAGCAACCTGCCAATGAGACTTTTTGTATAGATCGCGAAGCGTCATTGTGTCCGCAAGCAGTTGGTTCAACTGTTCCGTCATCTCCAGTCGCACGGGTTCTTCGAGTTCGAGCGGTAGCATGTGGCTGACCGTTCCATAGGACTGGATTTCGCGGGCACGTTGATGAAGACGGGGTTGGGCGCTGATGTTCTCGGTGGTGTTGGAAACAATCTGCTTTCTTACCATTAGGCTTCTCCTTTTTCGTGACAGACCATTTGCTGACGCGGCCTCGTGCAGGGTGGGGTACTCGCCGACCAATCCGAGCGGAGAGGTCTCCCCAGAAGAAATACATTGGATCTAAGCGATGCATAGGATGATTTCTCGATTTCTAACATTACCCTCACTTCCAATCCGGCGATGACATCCATAGGTGACGGCCAGTTTATCCGTCGCTTCCCCTCCAAGGTATTTTTGATGGCAGCGCGACTTTTTGAGAGAAGATGCTGTCCGGCTCACTGCCGGCTTTCGAACGATTGATTCTTTATCGATCCCTTCCGGCCCGTCAGGCTGGAATCCTCGGAGTCCATCTAAGAGACCTGCGCATGAGGTGCCAACATTCTCTGGCAATCGCCCATTCTTCCTGCGCGCGGATGGTCAGAACCCGAACCGCGGAATCCGACGCTGCAATGTC